>Ga0163215_100398_pt1 | contig 79777 bp, 74 predicted proteins | sample SynspAceP_FD_185934 | JGI IMG/M metagenome (GOLD analysis project Ga0163215, IMG submission 185934) | Saline lake microbial communities from Ace Lake in Antarctica - Synechococcus sp. Ace-P (Hybrid Assembly) | ecosystem: Environmental > Aquatic > Non-marine Saline and Alkaline > Saline | place... | reverse complement strand
AGACAGTGGATGATGTATTAACTTATGCATTATTTGCTCAAGTTGGTTTGAAATTTTTGCGAAATCGTCATGACCCCTCGGCTTTTGAGCCCAGTCCGCAAGCAGTTGACAAAAAGGAGGGGGTAAAACCTCAAACAAGAGAGGTTAACTCAACAGGCCCTGCTAGCTACTCTGTTCGTGTTGATGGCAAAACTTATCAAGTGGAAGTAGCTGAATCGGGTACCTTAAGTAATATTCAAACAGTGAATGAACGCCCCTCTGAGTCTAACAAAATCACCTCCGCCGCGATGGAGAGTTTGCAGTCACCTTTATCGGGAACCATCTTTAAGATTCTGGTTGCTGTGGATGAAGACGTCGTTCAAGGACAAGTGGTATTGGTGATGGAAGCGATGAAAATGGAAACGGAAATTCGCTCTACCGTTAGTGGCAGAATAAACAAGATATTAGTTAAAGAAGGTGACTCAGTGCAAACTGGGCAATCTTTATTGACGTTTAATTAAGGCATGACTTAGATGGAAAAAATTCAGCTGTTGTGGGATAGCACTGCGCTAGCTCACTTCCAACTTGGTCAAGTTGTGATGATGTTAGTGGGTGCCTTATTACTGTATTTGGCAATTGTTAAGAAATTTGAGCCTTTACTACTATTGCCCATTGGCTTTGGTGCGGTATTAACTAATATCCCCTTAGCAGGCTTTAGTGAAGCGGGTGGCTTGCTCTATTATATTTATCATGTTGGTATTGAAACAGGCGTATTTCCTCTGTTAATTTTTATGGGGGTAGGCGCCATGACAGACTTTAGTGCCTTGATTGCTAATCCTCGTATGTTATTACTGGGGGCGGCTGCCCAATTTGGTATATTTGGTACATTATTTGGGGCAATTGCGCTCAATTTCATTCCAGGTTTTGAATTCAGTATGAAAGATGCTGCCGCGATAGCCATTATTGGTGGCGCTGATGGACCTACAGCGATATTTTTAGCTTCACGTTTGGCACCTGACCTACTCGGGGCTATTGCCGTTGCCGCCTATTCTTACATGGCATTGGTACCGATTATTCAACCCCCTATAATGCGCTTATTAACCAACGAGCAAGAACGTAAAATCGAAATGGCGCAATTACGCCATGTATCAAAACGGGAGAAAATCATTTTTCCTTTAGCAGTACTGCTGATGACTATATTGTTTTTGCCCAGCGCCACGCCATTAATAGGTATGTTCTGTCTGGGTAATTTAATGAAAGAATCTGGAGTGGTCGACAGACTAAGTAATAGTGCACAAAATGAATTAATTAACGTTGTAACTATTTTTCTGGGTTTGGCTGTGGGCTCAAAACTTTCTGCAGATAAGTTTTTGACTTTAGAAACCTTAGGGATATTAGCCCTGGGCGTTATTGCTTTCTCGGTGGGTACTGCTGCCGGAATTTTAATGGCTAAACTGATGGGCCGTTTTAGTTCACAAAAAATTAACCCCCTCATTGGTGCTGCAGGCGTATCTGCCGTGCCTATGGCTGCGCGAGTGGTTAATAAGGTGGGTTTAGAAGCGAATCATCATAACTTTTTACTGATGCATGCCATGGGTCCTAATGTGGCGGGTGTTCTTGGCTCAGCCGTAGCTGCAGGTATTTTACTTGCCTTAGTGGGATAGGTTAAGCCTTCATTTATGTTCATCAAGTGTTTTGGCGGTTAATAAGCGCTTGATGAGCATGCACCAGTTTTTGCGTATACTCTTCTTTTGGCCAATTAAAAATAACCTCAGTCCGGCCTGATTCGATAATTTTACCTTGGCGCATAACAATGACTTTGTCACTAATGTGGCGAACAATTCCGAGATTGTGTGAGATGAAAATAAAGCCCAAGCCTAATTCGCGCTGCAGGTTCATCAATAAGTTGACGATTTGAGAGCGTACAGAAGGATCTAGGGCCGCAAAGGGTTCATCCGCCACCAACACTTGTGGATTTAATATCAATGCTCTGGCAAGGGCTACACGCTGTCTCTGCCCATCAGACAACATATGGCGATAGAAAAATTGGTGTTCTGGCATAAGTCCGACTTGAGCTAAGGTTTGTTCAATTTTTGCCGCCCTCTGCATCATATTCAAATCGGTATTTAAACGTAAGGGCTCATCTAAAATCGACCCAAGCGTAATGCCAGGATTCAGCGATTCATTACTGTTTTGGAAAATCATTCTAATACTTAAACCACGTTGGCGCTGGTTGGATTTGTTTAAGGCTTCCCCATTTAAAAAAATCTGCCCGCTTTCCGGTTTTTCCAAACCTACAAGTAACTTCGCTAGCAGCGATTTTCCTGAGCCATTAGCGCCAATAATAGCTAAGGTCTCCCCCGCCTTGAGGTCAATATTGATTGGTCCTAGTTCAAAGGATTTTTTGGTACTGAAAAAGTTAAGTTTGTCTTTGTGATTAACAAATCTCAGATTTTCAACTTGGATTAAATCAGTCATTTTTTATCCCAATGTAAGGGGAAATGGCAACTATAATAATGTTCATGGACCCGCCTTACTGAAGGCACAACCACACACTCTCTGCGGGCGCGAGGACAACGCGGACCGAGCCGACAGCCAATAGGTAAATGCTGTAAAGTTGGGATGGTGCCGTCCAAGGAGCTGAGTGGGGATTTTGGCGCTAAATCTTTACGAAAACTTGGCGCACTATCCAATAATGCTTGGGTGTATGGATGTAAAGCGCGTTTTTTTAGTTGCAACATATTGCCGCTTTCTACGGTTTGACCACAATAGAGTACTGTCATGTAATGGGCCATACTGGAGATCGCAAGTAAGTCATGACTTACAAATAGTACACTTAATTTTCTGACCTGATTGACCCGACTCAATAATTTTAATATTTGCGATTTCGCAGTGACTTCCATTCCACGGGTAGGATCATCAGCAATAATAAGTTTTGGCTCTGACACCAACGCCATGGCAATCATAAATTTTTGGCAAACATCATTGGAAATTTGATGGGCATAACTTTGCATACACAGCTTGTGATCCTTAATGCCGACACGATGCAACAATTCAATGACGATTTTTTCTCGCTCTTTAGTGCGACGCCAAAAAAGACGGCTTTCGATACGACTTTCTGGAACGATTTCAGTTAGTTGCTCACCCAATGTCTGTAATGGGTCTAGTGAATTTTTGGGGTTTTGAAAAATAACCGAAATATCGCTGCGAATGACTTTGCGTCGGTTTTTAACTGACATAGTTAATAGATCTTGTCCTCGCCAGGTCATTCGATCTGCGGTAACTCGCCAACGTTGCGGTATTGCACCCACAATCGCTTTTATAATTAAACTTTTACCTGAGCCTGATTCACCTACTAGTGCATGAATTTGCCCTTCGTTAATCACCAAGTTTATTTTATCTAAGGCTTTGACCCACTCACCAGCGATATCAATTTCGAGCGTTAGGTTCTTAATATCAAGTAAGCTCATTAATGCAGTAACCTATTTCTTAGTGCGGATCTCAGGCCATCGCCAACTAAATTAATTGATAACATCATTAAAAATATAGCACCACCCGGCAGGGCGATACTCCAAGGTGCAATATAAGCCACTTCAATACCCTCTGATAGCATTGCACCTAGTTCCGGCGTTGGTGCTTGTGCGCCAAGGTTTAAAAATCCTAGGGCACTAATATCGAGAATCGCAATGGATAAGGCCATTGTCCCTTGTACCACCAAGATTTCCCCCATATTGGGTAATATCGAACGGATAAAAATCTGGCTAGGAGGAGCGCCATCTAACTTGGCGGCTTGCACGTACTCTTTTTTGCATTCCTGTCGCACATAGTCGCGGGTTTGGTGAATAAACTGGGGAGTGAGTGCGAGTGCGATCGCCCACATACTATTAACTAATCCAGTGCCAAGAATGGCAATAATAATGATAGCAATCAGCAAGGTTGGAATGGCCATAATAGAGTCTAAAGTATGGTTAACCACACTTGAGCGTACGCCTCTACTCATACCGGCAATGGCGCCTACTGAAACCCCAATAGACATGGCTATCAATACTAACAATATGCTGATGCCAAATGTCATTTGACAGCCATGCATTACTCTAGATAGTAGATCGCGGCCAAGTGCATCGGTGCCAAAAACATTGACTATCCCTCCATTCGGCTGCCAAGCGGGGGGGATCAAAATAGCATCCGCTTTTTGCAGTAAGGGGTCAAAGGGCGCTAAAATCCCGCAAAACAACACAATAACCAAGATAAAAAGCACGCAGCATAAGCCGCCAACCGCGATATGGTTTTCTTTAAATTCCATCCAAGTGTGTTGTAAAGGAGAGGGGTGGAACTCTTCCTGATAAAGTTTAGATCGCGACACGTTCCACCTTACTTTTTTTAGGGTCAATCAGTCTTAGTAACAGATCAATTGTCATGGTAAACATCACAACTAAGGTCGAAACAGCTAACATGCCTACTCTTATAGCTGGGTAATCACGTTGATATATAGCCTGAATAAGCCAATTGCCAATACCCGGCCAAGAGAATATCACTTCTACTATCATTGCATTAGTTAATAATGTCGTAAATTGCATGGCGAGAATGGGCAATATTGGCATGAGTGCGTTTTTAAGCGCATGTTTCATAATGATTTGTCTTGAGGTAAGTCCTCTGGCAACCGCGGCTTGGATGTACTCGCTATTTAAGGTCTCAATGATTGAACGACGCATGATGCGCAATGTCACCGTCGTAGTAAATGCGGCTATCGATAGTGTTGGTAAAATAAGATGACGAAAGGCATCTAGAAGGACCTCTGATTTATTGTCAATATCTGACCAGATGATATCGAGAAACATGAATCCACTTATTCGTGGTACCTCATACAACAGGCTAATGCGGCCAGATAATGGAAACCAGCCTAATTGCAAAGAAAATCCAAGAATTAACAACATTGCCAACCAGAAAACCGGAATAGAGTAGCCTAATACACTGGCTGACAGTAGGGCATAGTCAGTGGTTTTATGGTGACGAAGCCCAGCTAAAAACCCTAAGGGAAGGCCTATAAGGAACGAGAGTATTAGGGCATAAGTACTGAGTTCGATGCTTGCGGGTAAAGTACGTGCTACCTCATCGGCTAAAGACAAACCTGAACTAACACTCAGCCCCCAATTGCCACTAAATAAATCAATTAAGTAGTACCAATATTGGAGTAAAAAGGCACTATCTGTGTGATAGGTCTGATTGAGAATTTCAAGTTGCTGTGGATTAGGATTAGCTATCCCGGATAAGTTGGTTAAAGGATCTCCCGGAAACAAATAGATCAAGATAAAAGAAAAAAAGCTCAAGGCGAGCAAGGTTAAAACGACAAGATTAAAAAATCGGAGTATCACTTTTAACATTAGTCTTTTGTCACCCCAGCCAATTTTACTCCGCCGTATGGATTGATTTCAAAGCCTACTAAGTTTTTGCGAAATGCTTGATACTTTGAGGCATGTGCAATGGGAACTAACGGTAATTGTTCAGCAATTAAAGCGTTAGCTTTAAAATAAAAATATTGGCGATCTTCATTATTGGTGAAACGTAAAGCTTGGTCAATCAAGCCGTCATATTCTTCAGAGCACCAAAAAGCGCGATTAGTCCCCGATTTTATGGCCGCACAAGACAACAAAGGACGATAAAAATTATCCGGATCACCATTATCTGCTGACCAACCAATCAAGACAGAATCGTGTATCCCTTGTTTTAACTTCTCCCTAAACGTCGACCACTCATAACTAACGATTTCTACGTTGACGCCGACAGCTTGCAAGTAACCTTGCATCAATTCAGCCATTTTAATCGCGTTTGGATTATACGGCCTTTCAACGGGCATGGCCCAAATAGTCATAGTAAAACCGGGTTCAATACCATTCTCTCTGAGTAATTTTTTGGAGGCTGAGGGATTATAACTAATATTTTTTTGTTCAGTTTGAAATGCCCATGACGTGGGGGGGACGATATTCTTAGCTAAAATTGCACTATCAAAATAAATGGCTTCTATTAGGGCATTTTTATCTATAGCTAAGGATAAGGCACGCCTTACTTCGGGACGATCAAATGGTGGTTTAGAGGTATTAAAAGCCCAAAAGCCTACGTTCAATCCGGGTTTTTCATCCAGTATTAAATCTTTCGATTGGCGAACTACTTCCAATTCACTGTGGGCGGGCAGTCCCATTGCATCACATTCACCGGTAATTAACTTGGCTAACCGCAGGGAGCTTGAGGGCGTAATATCAAAAATTAACTGTTCGGTTTGTATTGAGTCTCCCCAATACTGATTGTGCTTTTTAAAGCGAATGAAACTGTCTTGTCGGAAGTTGGCGAATTTGAACGGACCTGTGCCGATGGGCTGCCGATCAATCATGTCTTTGTGATCACTTTGCTCAAGTTGCTCAGCGTATTCCTTGGATAAAATAACTGCAAAGTCAGTGGCCAGATTGGCTAAAAATGAACTTTGTGGCTGTTTTAATACGATTTCAAGTCGATAGGTATTAATACGTTCGACTCTTTCGATTAGTTTGCCAAGCCCTAGACTGTCTGCATACGGATAGGCGCCACCTGATACATTATGATAAACACTGTCTTTTAGCCGCCAACGGTCAAAACTAAAAATCACATCATCGACATTAAAGGTTCTGGTGGGAGTAAAGTAATCGGTTTGATGAAATTCAACGTTCTTTCGCAGTTGGAAAGTGTAACGCAAGCCATTATCGCTGATAAGCCAACTGGTGGCTAAACCGGCAATGACGTTGCCGGTTTGCCCATCAAAATCGAGCAGGCGATCGTATATTTGATGAGATGAAGCGTCTACTGTGGTGCCTGATGTATCTAATTGTGGGTTAAAACTTGTAGGGTTACCCTCTGAACAATAAATAACACCATCGGATTGGTTGTTGGCATTTAACAGGGCATCACAGCCAAACAAGCTGAGACAAAATAGTATGATAAAACTATTTTGTAGCTGCTTCTTTTTAGAATTAAGCTGAAAACCGCAATAACTAAGCATCTTGCTCATCGGCATTTTCAAGAAGATTATACTTTTTTAAATATCCGCGTAACTGATGATAGGTTAAACCTAATTTTTCTGCTGTTTTCTTTTGGTTAAATTGACTATCTGCCAGTGCTTTATTAATTAAGTCAATTTCAAAGTCTTGGGATAACTCCTTTAAATCAACAGGAAATTCAAACTGTGGCTCCAATTTAGCGGTGGTCGTTGGCTGCACGACAGACTGCTCGCTATTTACCGTGCTTTCTTCTGCTGGCAAGGCTGCAGGTGTGTTAATCCGGTCAAGTGTTTTAATGCGTTTTTTCGGTCTAAATGGCGACTCAAACGGGTCGAGTACAATTTGGTGCACAGGTAAATGTGGATTGTTACTACGATAAACAGCTCGTTCTACGGTATTTTTCAGCTCCCGAATATTACCGGGCCAATGATATTCAAGTAAAATGCGCTTGGCTTTTTCAGTAAAGCCACTAAACAATTCCATTTCTAACTCTCTTGCCATATTGATGGCAAAATTCTCGGCTAACATCATAATATCGTCCTTTCGCTCCCGTAATGGCGGCAGGGTAATAACATCAAAAGCAAGTCTGTCTAATAAATCGGCTCTAAATTCTCCTGAGTCAGCCAAGCTAGGTAAATCTTCATTGGTCGCGGCGACCAATCGCACATCTACCTTAATACTGCGTGAGCCACCGACACGTTCAAACTCTCCGTATTCTATGACTCTTAATAGTTTTTCTTGAATCATGCCAGAGGTATTCGCTAATTCATCTAAAAACAGGGTACCGTTATGGGCCGTTTCAAATCTGCCTTCACGTTTCTTGGCCGCCCCCGTAAAAGCACCTGCTTCGTAACCAAATAATTCACTTTCGAGTAAGTTTTCATTGAGCGCTGCGCAGTTCAACTTTAAATAGGTTTGCTCCCAACGCTTAGATAGAAAATGCAAGCGAGCGGCAACTAGCTCTTTACCTGTGCCACGTTCACCAATAATCAGAACGGGCTTATTAAGGGGAGCGATTTGTGAAATTTGCTCTAGAACCTCTAAAAAACTATTAGATTGTCCTACCAAATTATCTTGTTGGCGAAAGCGGCTCATCAATATCCTTAAAAAGTGGTCGATTTAGCTAATAATTAGCGTAGATTGATATGATTGTAGATTGCACTCAAGTTAATGTAAATATTTATTGTTTAAAATCAGTATGTTAGTTTATTGTCGAGGTTGGCCTATAAATTGAATAAACTACAACATCGACAACGTTAAACAATAGAATTAGTTAACATTAAATAAAGAGGTAATAACTATGGGTATCTTCTCTCGTTTCACCGATATAGTGAACTCAAATATTAACGCCATTTTGGATAAGGCTGAAGATCCAGAAAAAATGGTTCGTCTAATTATCCAAGAAATGGAAGACACATTGGTTGAAGTACGTTCAGCCTCAGCTAAAACCTTAGCCAATAAAAAGGAAATTAGTACACAGATTAACAAGCTTCAAAACGAAGCTTTGGATTGGAAAGCAAAGGCTGAACTTGCTATCAGTAAGGATAGAGAGGATTTAGCTAGAGCGGCCTTACAAGAAAAGAAAAAATGTGATGATCACGCTAATATATTAGTGAGAGAATTGGGATTAGTTGACGAACAAATCACTAAGTTGCAAAGTGAAGTGGGTCAATTACAGGATAAATTAGCCGATGCTAAGACACGTCAAAAAGCCATAATACTGCGTCAGAATACAGTAAGTTCAAGACTTGAAGTTAAAAAGACCTTGGATAGCACTAAAGTTGATGCAGCGATGGGGCGTTTCGAGCAGTATGAACGTAAAATTGATGATTTAGAGTCTATGGTCGATGCTTATGATTTAGGCAAAAAAACCTTAGCTGATGAATTTGCAGAGCTTGAAGCCGGACAAGATATCGATGATGAGTTGGCTGCGCTAAAAAAGAAAGTTCAAAGTAAATCAACGGCAGCAAAAAAGTAAGTTCTGAGCAAAATAAGGAGGTAAATTGTGGAAGATATCGTAGGAATAATCATTGCTCCAATTATCATTTTCATGATTTTTGTAGCGCCAATATGGCTTATTTTACACTACCGCAGTAAGAAGCAAATGAATCAGGGATTATCTCAGGATGAGTATGCTACGTTGCAGGAACTTGCTGATAGAGCAGAAAAAATGGCCGACCGCATTCATACTTTAGAGTCTATATTGGATGCCGAGGCACCTCAGTGGAGAAGCAAAGTATGACCTTAAAAAAAGATCTATATCGTGACCCTGACAAAGGGAAAATTGCAGGGGTATGCGCTGGCTTAGCTGAGTATTTTGGTTGGGAATTATGGTTGGTCAGAATTTTGGTGGTCAGTGCCTTTTTCCTATTTGCTGGTCCCTTTATTTTCGTAAGTTACATTGCCGCTTGGTTTATTTTGGACAAAAAGCCTGGTTCAAAAGGCAGTAAAACACCTTTTGTGGCTCATAGCAGTGTGACTAAAACGAGAGGCAAGGGCTGGCACAATCAAACTGATGATGAAGACAAAGTGGTGGTCAAGTCTAAAATCTGGCAGGCAGGTGAGCCACCTAAACAAGCATTTCAAGATATACAGCAACGATTTGCAAAAAATGAAACACGTTTAAGACAAGTGGAAACTTATGTCACATCATCTGAGTTTCAACTCAATAGAGAAATTAGCCAATTATAGCGCTATATTAACAGACCAAGCATGTATCTAGTTTACCCTGCTTGGTCTTTTTATTGGTAAAACCGCACTCACTCTACGATCTTTTAGGGGCTCATGGATAAAGCAAACTCCGCACAACGCTACGTTAATCAAGCAATGCATCATGCTAAATTAGCCGGTGCTCGCTTGGCCGATAAACACGTTAATTTGGCTGTCACTGGGCTAAGTAAAAGTGGTAAGACCGCTTTTATTACCTCGCTGATGAATCAACTTCTCGAAGTAAATGAAGATGCAGAGTTGCCGTTTTTCTCAACTAAACGGGAAGGTCGTATAATTGGTGTACAACGCAGCAATCAAGTTGATTTAAGCGCTAGTCGTTTTGCTTATGAAGACGCCATCTTAGGCTTATCAACAGAGCCTCCAACGTGGCCACAATCTACCACTGGCATTTCTCAAATCAGGTTAGTGATCCGTTACAAGAAAAAAAGTGGACTAAGTCGTTGGTTAAGTGAAGATGCAAAACTGACCTTGGATATTACCGATTATCCCGGTGAATGGTTGTTGGATTTGCCCCTATTAGATATGGATTTTGTGCAATGGTGCGAATACTCCAGTCGACAACTTATTAACGAGCAAAGAGCGAAACTTGCAGCGCCAATTCTCGCAGAAATTGAAGCCATTGATTTAAATGCTAGAGGCGATGAACTGCACTTACAAAAAACAGCTGAATCTTATGCAAGCCACTTAAAAAAATGTCAGCAGGCGGGTTTTCAATTGTTGCTTCCTGGGCGTTTTCTATTACCTGGTGAGTTGCTAGGAGCACCAGTATTGCATTTCTTTCCTGTCTCCCCCGAACAATTAATAGCGCAAAACATCGATCTTGCTAAGCTCGTAAAGGGCAGTAATGCAGAGCTGTTAGTGAAACGTTTTGAATATTACAAACAGCATGTTGTTCGACCCTTTTACCAACAACATTTTAAACGTTTTGATAGACAAATTATTTTAGTTGATTGCCTTAGTGCGTTAAATAATGGTTTACACAGTTATCAGGATCTTCAGGCTGCTTTACAATGGATAATGCAAAGTTTTGCTTATGGCTCGTCTAATATACTCAAACGTTTATTTAAACCAAAAATAGATAAGTTGGTCTTCGCTGCTAGCAAGGCTGATCATGTCACCCCTGATCAACAAGTCAATTTAGTCAAACTTCTTGATTCAATGTTGCGAGATGCTCGTAAACAGTTGCAATTTGATGGGGTCGTGACGGAATCGACGCTTATTGCCGCAATCAAAGCCTCAACTAGTGGTAAAGCACAGATTAATGGAGAGTTTGTCCCTGTATTACAAGGCCGCACAGAAGACGGCTTAAATTTGACATTATTTCCTGGTGAAGTGCCAACAACGTGTCCCAAGGCCGATTTTTGGCAAAAGCAAGGATTTGCATTCCCTCAGTTTGCCGCGCCTTTGTTAAAGGATCAGCAAGCCTTGCCTCATATAAGAATGGATCAAGTGCTTGATTTTATGCTGGCGGATAAATTGTTATGAAGGATAAAACCGAAAACAGCAATGAAAAAGAAGCATCCTTTGTCGATATGAACACTGATTCTTTTAAACCAGATGATGGGGATAAACCAATAAGACCCTCGATAGTTGTGCAAGCGATACCGTTTAACAAAAAGCTTGAGGTAGAGGTCAATCAGCCTAGTTTGCAAAGCCAAACCATTTTTGACGAGCAGTTACATGTGTCGCCAATAGAGGAAAAAGTTGACGAGACACCAATTCAAGTAAAAAAACCGACCTCGTCATCCAAACTAGGCAGGCTGCTGTGGCTAGGGACAACACTGCTTGTGATTACTCTTAGTGTGGCAGAGTTATACTCGGCTATTTCATTTGTTATCACCAATCAAAACTGGCTGGCTGGTGGCTGGTTAGTGCTGCTCAGCATACTTCTGATTGCTGGCTTTAAGCTTGTATTTAGCGAATTTAAATCCTTGAAAAAATTAAAGCAACAGAAGGAAATACAACAATACTCGGCTGATTTATTTAATACCCCAGCTATTGGTTTGGGACAGACCCATTGCGAAGTCATTGCCCGTCGTTTACCTAGCGAATATCAACCTTTAGTTAAAGTTTGGAGTGATGGTTTGCATAGCCACTACACGAACAAAGAGGTATTGAGTCTATTTGAACTAAAAGTATTAGGTCCTATTGATAAAATGGCGCTGAATAAAATCACCAGCAATGCCTCTGCTGCAGGGGTGATGATAGCGGTAAGCCCCTTTGCTATGTTGGATATGTTGATTGTATTGTGGCGCAACATAAAAATGATCAATCAGTTAAGTAGTTTATATGGAGTGCGCCTAGGTTATTGGGGGCGAGTGGCCCTTATTAAACAAATATTTCGCTCTATGTTATATGCCGGGGCTGCTGAAATATTAAGTGACGCTGGCAATTACGCCTTGGGTGTTGGCCTGACAGGTAAAATATCCACACGCGTTGCCCAAGGCCTTGGGGCAGGGGTACTTACCAGTCGTATCGGTTTAAAAGCATTAAACGAATGTAGACCCATGCCATGGCTGTCGGCCGCTAAACCGGGCTTAAGCAGCATGACCAATCAATTGCGTGAGGAACTAAGCCAATACTTAAAGTAAGTCTTTTCACTCTCTAATGTCCGCTAAATTGAAGAGTTGTAGCATTATCTTTACATAAAATTAACTTGTTCTTGTTGCTGCCCCTCTGTAGATTTATGGCCGAGTCAGTAGACTAGAGACATCATTTATTAGTTAATTAAATTATGTCTAAACAAACAAAGTATATTTCAAATCAAGCCGATTCAAACGGCGTTATTCACTGGTCAGATGCAGAAAATGCAACTTGGCGAGCGCTAGTAGAAAGACAATTGGATCTTCTTCAGGGGCGCGCTTGTGATGAATATTTACAAGGCCTAGAGTTACTTGGTTTAACTGCTGATTCTATTCCTCAGCTTCACGATATCAACACTGTGCTCGAAAAAACCACCGGATGGCAAGTCACACAAGTGCCTTCACTGATTAATTTTGATAAATTTTTCAACTTATTAGCCAATAAACAATTTCCTGTTGCCACTTTTATCCGTTCAGCCGATGAATTTGATTATTTACAGGAACCCGATATTTTTCATGAGATTTTTGGCCATTGCCCTTTATTGACTAACCCTGCCTTTGCTCATTTTACCCATACTTACGGAAAGTTAGGTGAACGGGCCAGTAAAGAAGATCGGGTTTATTTGGCTCGTTTATATTGGTTTACTATTGAATTTGGATTATTAAAAACCCCAGAGGGTATTCGAATTTATGGCGGAGGCATTCTTTCTTCGCCAGGAGAGACGATACATGCCCTCGATTCATCTGCCTGTGAGCATTTCAATATGCAAGCGATTGAAGCTCTGCGCACTCCTTATCGAATTGATATCATGCAACCCCTTTATTATTTGCTCAATTCTTTTGATGATTTGTTTGCGATTGCGGAACTTGATTTAATGGAGCTAGTACAGCAAGCAAAACGCTTAGGTTTACATGAGCCGCGTTTCCCACCTAAACAATCCATGGCAAGTTGATTTTCTATATCATTGAAAATCCTGTTCTAGCGCCTAGTTTTGTAATAATATCTTTACAAATTTTCCATATTTGATTTTCAAAGTGGAAGGCGTTTTGACGTTTATTACTATGCGAGAAACTTAATGCGATTAGAAATTAGTTGTCAGGATAGGTTAGGTATTACCCAAGATGTACTTGATATATTAGTGAGCCATCAAATCGATCTCAGAGGGATTGAAATTGATGAGGTGGGCAAGATTTACTTGAATTTTCCCACTATTAAATTTGAAGATTTTCAACATCTTATGCCTAAAATCCGCAAGATTGCGGGCATAGAAGATGTAAAAACAACTGCCTTTATGCCACTTGAACGCGAACAGAATCAGTTGAAAGCCTTATTAAAAACCCTACCTGATCCGGTATTTTCAGTGGATCCTAAAGGACGCATCGTATTAGTGAATGAGGTCGTATTAAGTCAGCTGGAAAGAACCAAAAACGAAGTTTTAGGCGAAGAGATTAGTGATTTAATTAAAGGTTTTAATATCAGCCGTTGGTTAGAGAGTAAAAATATTTGTGCCCAAGCACAAAAGATCCGCTTTTTAGAGCAAGATTATTTAGCCGATATTTTACCCGTTATGATACCTGATGCGGATGGTGAAAATATTGTAGCGGGAGCGGTCATTATGCTTAAGTCAGAATTGCGGCTTGGCCAACAACTCACCGTTTTCCATCAAGCTAGCTTTGATAGTTTTATCTCGATCCAAGCACAAAGTAAGGTCATGAAAAAGGTAATCCTTGAAGCTAAAAGAATGGCTGAGTTAGACGGCCCCATGATTATATTTGGTGAAACAGGTACAGGAAAAGAACTGATAGCCAAGGCATGTCATGAGGCAAGTAGACGTTGTGATGGGCAGTTTTTAGTGCTTAATTGTGGCTCTTTACCTGATAATGTTGCTGAAACAGAGCTATTTGGTTATGCCCCCGGCGCCTTTGGTCAGAGCGAAGGAAAGGCCGGATTATTAGAGTTAGCCCAAGGTGGCAGTTTATTTCTAGATGAAATAGCCGAAATGTCTGCTCAGTTACAAGTCAAATTATTACGCGTTTTGCAAAATGGTAAATATAGACGGGTAGGTGATGTGAATGAAAAAGACGTCGACGTTAGAATTATTTGTACCACGCAAAAAGACTTAGGAAAATTAGTGCAACAAGGTCTGTTTAGAGAAGACTTATACTACCGTCTTAATGTCTTAGGTTTAGTTTTACCCCCTTTAAGAGAGCGTAAATTAGATATATTGCCACTAGCAGAGCGCTTTTTAAAACAACATAGTGTTAAGTTAGGTAGACGCAGCCCCAAGTTGAGTAAAAATTGTACTGATTATTTGTCATCTTATCCTTGGCCAGGCAATGTCAGGCAATTAGAAAATGCACTTTATCGAGCGGTTTCTTTGTTGGAAGGTAATGAGTTAGAACAGGAACATATTAGAGTGCCCAATTGCTCTGCGGTAACCAGTTTTGTGGCCGAAGACTTCACTGGTAATTTAGACGAAGAGGTTAAGCGTTATGAAAAGGATATATTGGCGCGTTTATATCCTAGTTTTCCCAGTACACGACAACTAGCAAAAAAGCTTGGATTAAGTCATACCGCAGTAGCTAATAAACTGCGTGAATACGGTATCAATAAACACACTGTAAATCTTTAATTACGCCTGTGTACCTAAATTTTGCCAAATTGATGGGATTTTAAGGCTACACAGGCCGTTAAACTTGATTGAAAACAATTTGTAAAATAAATATTACAAAATTGCTATTTTGCCATTCTAAGAGGCTCAGCCTAGCCTCTTCTCTTTCTACGCTATTTGCTGTCTATTAGTGCGCATCTTGCATTGATTAGAGAACTAACATGACAAATAACGATTCATTTAACCCTTTAAATACCGATGGTTTCGAGTTTGTGGAATACACCGCTGCAGACGAAGCGGGTATCGCACAATTAAAACAACTGTTCCGTTCTTTAGGTTTTGCCGAAGTGGCAAAACATCGCTCCAAACGGGTTTGGTTATATAAGCAGGGTGATATTAATTTTATTGTAAACGCCGAACCGGCTTCTCAAGCTGAAGAGTTTGCACGTTTAAGAGGGCCCAGTGTTTGTGGTATGGCCTTTAGAGTAAAAGACGCGGCCCAAGCATTGCGCCATGCGGTTAGTAAAGGTGCCAAGCAATTCATCGGCAATTTAGGTGCGATGGAACTAAATATTCCGGCCGTTTATGGTATTGGTGAAAGTACTTTGTATTTTGTCGACCGTTTTGGCGATGAATCGATTTATGAAGTAGATTTTCGTTTTTACCCTGATTGGCAACAACTTATGGCTGAAACGGATGTGGGACTATGCTCATTAGATCACCTTACTCACAACGTTAAACGCGGAAACATGGCTGTATGGGCTAATTTTTATGAGCGACTCGGTAACTTTAGAGAGATACGCTACTTTGACATCGAAGGAAAATTGACAGGTTTAGTCAGTAAAGCGATGACTTCGCCCTGTGGCAAAATCCGTATTCCGATTAACGAATCTTCTGACGATAAGTCACAAATCGAAGAGTTTATCCGTGAATATAATGGCGAAGGCATTCAGCATATTGCTCTGTCAACTGAGGATATTTATCAAACGGTACGGGATCTTAAAAAGGGTGGTGTGAAGTTTATGCAAACCCCAAATACCTATTATGAAAATGTCAACAAACGGGTTGAAGGACACAGCGAAGATTTAGCCACCCTGCAAGAACTCAATATCTTAATTGATGGCGCTCCATTAAAAGACGGTATTTTATTACAAATCTTTACTGATACCGTGATTGGTCCGATATTTTTCGAAATTATTCAACGTAAAGGCAATGAAGGTTTTGGTGAAGGCAATTTTAAAGCCTTATTTGAATCTATTGAACAAGACCAAATTAGACGGGGAGTGATCGAAGACACATCTATAAAGTCAGGAGTGAAACTTGATGCGTAAGTGGATAACGTTTCCGACTCAACAGGGGACGATTTCTCGCCAAGCTCATGCCGACTTACCTAAAGAAGGTATTTATGAACGTGAAATTGGTCGCAATGGATTTTTTGGTCCCGCCACCCATATGCATCATAGTCACGCACCAACAGGCTGGATAGATTGGCAAGGAGAGCTGAAACCCCGTGCGTTTGATTTGAACAACTTGGTTAATACCGAGTATCAGCCTGCCACTAGCTCACCTTGGTCAGCACCACTGATTTTATTTAATGATCATTGTAAGTATCGCATGTGGCACTGCACAGAAAATATGCCTAAATTAGCCAGAAATGCTGACGGTGATGAGTTATTGTTTGTGCATCAAGGTAGCGCTGATTTCTTTAGTGACTATGGTCACATGGTTTTGCAAGAAGGGGATTACGTGGTTATTCCTCGGGCAACCATGTGGCGGATTGAGCCACAAAAGCCTCTGCAAATATTGATGATTGAAGCGACTAATGACAGTTATCAATTACCCGAGAAAGGTTTGGTTGGCGGTCATGCGATTTTTGACCCCGCTATGTTAGACACGCCGTTGTTAAATGAGACATTTAAGGCGCAACAAGGTGAAATTGAGTGGCAAGTTGAAGTAAAACGACACAATCAAATATCAACTATTACCTATCCCTTTAATCCTTTGGATGCCATTGGATGGCATGGTGACTTAAGTGTTGTGCGCATTAACTGGCGTGATATTCGACCCCTTATGAGTCATCGTTATCATTTACCTCCCTCTGCACATACTACCTTTGTTGCCAATCGCTTTGTGATTTGCACCTTTGTTCCTAGGCCGATTGAAAGTGATCCGCAGGCACTAAAAGTCCCTTTTTTCCATAATAACGATGATTATGATGAAGTGTTGTTTTATCACCAAGGTAACTTTTTTAGCCGGGATAATATCGAACAAGGAATGGTGACGTTTCATCCCGCTGGGTTTACCCATGGCCCGCATCCAAAGGCATTTGCCGCGGGTCAGCAAAGCCTTAAAACATTTACCGATGAAGTGGCGGTTATGTTGGATACCAGAGATGCTTTGCATATTGCCAGCGCCGCGACCAGTGTTGAAAATCCTAACTATGTTGATAGTTGGAAAACCAAATAAAAAGTTCTAACTTTAACGAAAGGCAAAGATAGCAAAATGAAATTAGCGTCATTAAAAACAGCAAAGCGAGATGGGCAACTGATAGTGGTTAGCCAAGATTTAAAATATGCCGTCAAGGTTGAGCATATCGCCTTGACCTTGCAGCAAGCTCTTGATAATTGGGATACCAAAGCGCCATTGCTTGAGCAAGTATATCGCTCACTTTGTGCAGGTAGCCAAGACAAGTGTTTTGAATTCAATGCTCAATTATGTAGCTCCCCTTTACCCCGTGCTTTTCAATGGGCTGATGGCAGTGCTTACGTCAATCATGTTGAGTTGGTTCGAAAAGCCCGCGGAGCAGAAATGCCAGAGTCTTTTTGGACAGACCCTTTAATGTACCAAGGAGGCTCTGATGATTTTATTGGCCCTTACGACGATATTGTTTTTGCTAACGACAATTGGGGCATTGATTTTGAAGCAGAGATAGCCGTCATTACTGATGATGTACCCATGGGCACAGAGGCCAGTAGTGCAGGCTCACATATTCGATTACTCATGTTAGTGAATGATGTGTCCTTACGTGGCTTAATTCCCGGAGAATTAGCCAAAGGTTTTGGTTTTTTCCAATCAAAACCTTCTTCGGCTTTTTCGCCTATTGCCGTTACACCGGATGAGCTGGGGGACAATTGGCAAGATAACAAAGTACATTTGCCATTACTGTCATACTACAATGCAGCACTATTTGGTAAACCCAGTGCTGGCCAAGACATGACATTTAACTTTGCCCAGTTAGTTGCCCATGCTGCCAAAACACGAAATTTGGGCAGTGGCACTATTATTGGTTCAGGGACAGTGTCGAATAAACAAGGTACCGGACACGGCAGTGCCATCGCAGAGGGTGGGGTGGGTTATTCTTGTATCGCAGAATTAAGGATGATCGAAACAATCAGAGAAGGCACACCTTCAACCGCCTTTATGAGTTTTGGTGATACGATCAAGATTGAAATGTTGGATAAAGATAACCAGAGTATTTTTGGTGCTATTGAACAGAAAGTCTGCAAACTGGCCTAAATAACTGCGAAGGAGCACAAGGTGAGCATTAAACTCTATGGTTATTGGCGGTCATCGGCAACCTATCGCTTGAGGATTGTATTAAATCTCAAAGATATTGAATATGAATATATTCCGGTGCATTTAGTGAAAAATGGCGGTGAGCAACACCAGCAAAACTATCGGAGTCTTAACCCAACAGAACTTGTACCGACCTTAATTGATGATGACTATGATCTGGTTTTAAATCAGAGTATGGCAATCATCGAATATTTAGATGAAAGATATCCGGCTATTAATCGATTATTGCCGGTTGATTCAGCCGATAAAGTGCGGGTGAGGGCGCTTTCGCAAGATATCGCCTGTGATGTTCAACCCATTACCAATTTACGCATAGTGCAGTACTTAAAAAACGAACTAAGCCTGCCAGATATTGAACAACAACGCTGGTTAGTCCATTGGATAGAAAAAGGTTTAAGGTCAGTAGAAAAGCGCCTGCGCTATACCGCAGGCCAATATTGCTTTGCCAACGAGATCACTATGGCTGACGTATGTTTAGTACCCCAAGTCTATAATGCACTGCGATATTCCATTGATTTAAATGCCTTTCCCTTAATCAAACAGATCTATCAGAACTGCAACAAATTAAGCGCTTTTGACGCGGCAAAACCAGAAAATCAAATAGATGCAGAGTAATACCGAACTATAGTGAATACCTATCACTATGGTTCGGTATAAGTATTAGTTCTAGAGATTTTTTATTGGCAATGCCGTGGTGTTTTTGACTTGTTTTAGTGCAAAGGTAGAGCTGAGATGATCAACTAAGGGCAGATGAGTTAATTTAGATTTTAATAAATGCTCATATTCTTCGATACTTTCCACAATCACTTTTAATAAATAATCTTTTTCACCACTGGTAGTATGACATTCCACGATTGCTTCAATACTTTGCACCGCTTTTTCAAAATCATTAAGTGATTCACCATCATGGTTTTTTAAGGTAACGTAAATAAAAACTGATACACCTAAGTTAAGTTTTTTATTGTCTAATAGGGTCACCTTTTGCAGTATAATTTTTTCTGCTTCAAGCCTTTTTACTCTGCGCCAACAGGGAGTGTGGGATAAACCCACTTTTTGGCTTAAATCAGCCATAGAAATAGTAGCGTCTCTTTGTAACACCCTTAGTATTTCGCGATCAAATTTGTCTAACTTTACCCGACTCATGGTTTATCTATTTTTATTGTTTTAACTACAAGTAGCATGCTTAAAAAAACTATCTTTTTCAAGCGGAATTATGAGGATATACATCCTAAGTAAGTGAGTATTTTGCTCATTATGCTGCAACTTTTTTAATTGCAGCAAGAAAGTCGGATAAGTCATCCTCACTAAAGTGCTATATCATTTGCGACCGATCCAAACACATTCTAACCGCAAAAGAGATGAGCCATGTCAGTATTTCAACATATCGAATTTGATAACCATGAACACGTAGCTTTTTGTCATGATCAAGAGACGGGGCTTAAGGCTATCATTGCTATTCATAATACGCAGCTTGGCGCATCACTGGGTGGTTGCAGAATGTGGCCTTATTCTTCTGATGATGAGGCTTTAAACGACGTATTAAGATTATCCAAAGGCATGACATATAAAGCCGCCATGGCTGGATTGAACCAAGGTGGTGGTAAGGCTGTGATTATCGGTGACCCACGTAAAGTTAAAACCGTTGGTTTATTGAGAGCAATGGGCCGTTTTGTTGAAAGTTTAGGTGGCCAGTATATTAGTGCTGAAGACTCGGGTATGTCAGTTGCTGACTTAAAAATCATGGCTGAGCATTCTAATCATATCGCTGGTATTGAAGCAAAATATCATGTTAATGGTGAACAAGCAGATGGCAATCCCGCACCTTCAACCTCCTACGGTGTGTTTGTTGGTTTAAAAACAACGGTTGAGTTTGCATTAAAGCGTGATTTACGTGGCGTTAAAGTGTCGATTCAAGGCCTAGGGCATGTAGGCTTGCGCTTGGCTGAGCATTTATATAAAGCAGGTGCAGAACTTTATGTTACCGACATCTATTCTGAGAGTATCGAGAAGGCAGTGAGTCTTTATGGTGCCAAGGCAGTAAGTTTAGAAGAAATTTATGACCTAGATGTTGATGTGTTTGCTCCCTGTGCTATGGGCGCTATTTTGAGTCCAGAAACGATTCAGAGGTTAAAAGTAAAGGTCGTGGCTGGGGCGGCAAATAATCAGTTAGCAAAAGAAAGTTGTGGTCAGTTATTAAAAGATAAAGGCATATTGTATGCGCCTGATTATGTTATCAATGCAGGCGGTATTATTGATATATATCATCAGAAAATCCCTAGCTCTCATGAGGCAATGCGCGCTCATTTAGAAAGGATTGGTGCCACTCTAGTTGAAATTTATCAGCGTGCCAATGAGCTAGACCAAGCGACCAACATTGTAGCAAACCAAATAGCGGAAGAAAGGTTTACAAAAAAGGCCTAGTTCACAATAAAAACGAAAAGTGGGTTGCACTTCACTATCCCTTTGTAGATAATGCGCCCGCTTTGTTGTTTAGCACATTATAACGAAGTAATTTCAATGGTGGCCTTTCGGTCCCCTCGCAATGATAATTTGTGAACTCGGTCAGGCCTGGAAGGGAGCAGCCGCAGCAAAGGACTCATGTGCCGAGGTGTGGCTGAAAGGGCACCACCCAATGCCCCAGTCTTTCTGCTAGCTTTATTCAGCTTTGTCTTTATCGGTATTATCCAAGTAAGTCATCCCATGCTTTACTGCGTTTATGGCGTTCATTTCCATTTGTTTACGTTCACTTTGAGGTAAATAAAAGGCCATATCAACTTCATAGCGAATATATCGAGTAGGTAATTGATTGAGCGCTAAACAACATAAGTCTGCTAGATAGTCTTCACTTTTTATTTTGTTTAGTTCAAGACCTTCAATTTGTTCCAACACCAAATGTTCGTAGTAGTTATGAATATCATCATCAAGTTTCATATTTATCCTCAAATTGTTAAGAACGGGTTTCGTCGTAAAAGTAGCTAAGCATTAAGATAGCTTGTTTGATAAAGAAAACAAAATACAAAATAGTCGAGCTATTTTTTGAAAAATGAATAGCTCAACGAGCCTATAGATATATCAAAATGCGTCTGAAAATATAGATGTCCTTTTAAAATGGAATAAACAAAATGTTTTTAACATTATCTGACGATTTCGATGGTGAGATAGTTGACCCCCTTATGAAATATTGTTTAATATCCGCTCGAGGTTCACTACCTTCTAAATAAAAACGTTAAACGTTAAACGTTAAGACGATAGTACGCAAATGCGTAAAACGTCAAAACGATAGAGCGACAAAGCGATCAACGTTAAAACGATATAACAATCACACTATAAACTTAGTGGTCCAGGGAGACATACATGTTTACAAAATCTAAATTGACCAAGTCAGTTAGTCTAGCGTTGGCTTTCGGTATGGTTTCAACCATAAATATGAGTACTTCTTTTGCACAAGACGCAGCAGCAGAAGAAAAAGTGGAAAAAATTTCCGTTACGGGTTCTCGTATCAGAAGCGCAAATGCTTTATCGACCAGCCCTATTGCAACGATCGGTGAAGTGGAAATAGAGTTTCAACAACAAGCCGAAGTTGAACGCATATTTAGAAACTTGCCCGGAACGATTCCTGGAGACAATGGTAACGTAAACAATGGCACTGGTGGTGCGGCAACTGTTAACTTGAGAGGCTTAGGCTCGAACCGTAACTTAGTATTAATGAACGGTAAGCGTATGGTTCCATTCAATACAGCAGGTAGTGTTGACACATCAACTATTCCTACCGCTTTGATTGACCGTATCGATATCGTAACTGGTGGTGCATCAGCCGTATACGGTTCAGACGCTATATCAGGCGCAGTTAACGTTATTCTCAAAGATGATTTTGAGGGCGTAGAGTTAGAAACGTCTATGTCAAGATCATCTCAGGGCGATGCAAAAAGTCAAAATATTGCATTAACTTTTGGTGGAAACTTTGACAACGACCGCGGTAATGCTGTTTTATCGGTAAGTACTTACAACAGAGATCCTTTGTTTTTAGGTGACCGGTCTTTGGGGAATTACGGTATCGCGACTGGTTCTGGCGCAAATTATCAGCAATTTTTAGATGGAACACCTCCAGTTCCGCCAACTGATCCTTTATGTGGTGGTAATACTCCAAATGTTGTTGCCCCAGGTGGTGGTAGTGGTACTTCAATGCCTACTAGGATGGGTATTGCTGGTGTACCAGCTACAAGTGGCCAGTTCAGAGATGACGGTAGTTTTGTGATAGGAGCACCTTGTAGTGCGTTCAACTTTAACCCGTTTAACTACTATCAAACACCATCTAAGAGATATAGTGCAACAGCTGCAGCTCATTATGATATAAATGACGATACCAAGGTGTATAGTACATTTAACTTCACAAACACCAGCGTCACTCAACAAGTAGCGCCATCAGGTATCTTTGGTTCAACATTTTTTGTGCCATTAGCTAATCCATTGATGTCTGCTCAAGCTAGAGACGCATTAATTACTGCTGCTAACGCCAATATTTCGCAATTAAACAGTCCTGGTTTTGAAACTTGGCGAGATACTAATGATAATGGAACTGTTGATAGCGAAGACTATGTCTTGCTTGCAATGAACCGACGTACATTAGAGTTAGGTCCTCGTTCAACTAAATTCAACACTGACCAGTTCCAAATGGTTGCTGGTGTAGAGGGCTTTATTGGTGATGATTGGGCCTATGATATATCCATTCAACACGGTGAAACTAACCGTGTAAATACTAACGCTGGCTACACAAATGTGGCAAATATAGCTAACGCCTTAGACACTACCGACGGTATCAATTGTGCTGTGGGTGGAAATTGTGTGCCAATTAATTTATTTGGTGGGTTTGGAAGTATTACGCCTGAAGCTGCAGCCTATTCTTCTGCTACTGCTTTTGCTACAACCGAGTACCAACAGCGTGTTTTATCAGCAAACATCGACGGCCCTTTTGATTCTGTGGTTTCACCATTTGCTGACTCACCCCTAGCGATGAGTTTTGGTTATGAATACAGAGAAGAATCGGCGTTTTTTAATCCGGACGAATGTTTAAAGTTAGCGCCTGCTAGTTGTTTGGGTGGGGCTGGCGGAAATTCACTTCCCGTTGGTGGTTCTTTCAAAGTGAACGAACTCTTTACAGAAGGTAAGTTTGCTTTAATCGAAGACGCCGATTTTGCTAAAGTGGTGGAACTTGAATTCGGATACCGTCATTCTAATTACGACACAGTAGGCGAAACTGATAGCTGGAAATTAGGTGTTGCATGGCGTCCCGCTGATGAGCTTTTAGTGCGCATAATGAATCAAAAAGCAACTCGCGCACCTAACGTTGGAGAGTTGTTCGCTCCAGTAACATCTGGTTTAGATAACGCAGAGCTTGATCCTTGCTCTATAGAAAATGCCGGCAATATTGATGCTGCTTTAACTGCCTTGTGTATATCTACTGGCATGACTGCGGCGCAAGTCGGAGCAGTAAGTGATATTGTCGTAGGACAAATAAACGTGTCTTCTGGTTCTAATCCTAACGCTCTACCTGATGCTGAAACGGCTAAAACCTTTACTGCAGGTGTAGTATGGTCACCTGAGTTCGAAACGGTAAAACGTGCACTTGTTTCTGTTGACTACTATGACATCGATGTTAATGGTTATATTGGTACCAATACGCCACAAGAGGTGTTAGACGGATGTTATGTACTAGGCATAGCTGAGCAGTGTGCTTTGATCACTCGTATCGGTGGCGGTTTGACAATATCAGGCTCTGGTATACAGGCACAAACTACAAACTTGTCTTATCTGAAGACTAGAGGTGTTGAAGCTACTTATAGTTTTGGTTTTGACTTTGACGGTTACGGCACCTTAGATTTCAGTGGTAGCATTAATAAGTACTTAGAGATTGAAAGCCTTAGTTCACCTGTTTCATCGGTGATAGATTGTAAAGGTGTTTTCGGTTCAAACTGTAATCCTCAACATGACCTACGTGCTTCACAGCGCGCTACTTGGAGCATGGATGATGTTTCAGTATCGTTACTATGGCGCTATTTCAGCAAAATCGAACGTGAAGCAGCTGTTTATGAAAGTACTTTTGCCGCTTTCCGTGAAATTCCTTCTTACAGCTATTTCGATCTTTTCGCTAACTACAGAGTGAGCGAAATTGTCAGTGTAAGTTTTGGTATAGATAACTTGCTTGACAAGGAAGCGCCAGTTGTTGGTGGGCAAGCTGGTTCAACATCATTTAATGGTGGTAATACTTTCCCTTCAACGTATGACGTTCTAGGTCGTTCGTATAGAGCAACACTATCCTTTAAATTTTAAGGTCTAGTAAAAATAAAAACGGCTGAACTATCAGCCGTTTTTTTATTCTAAATGTCCTGTCCTAAATATGTTTGCAACCTTAGGATATCCGACTCCCTGCACTTTTATAAAGTCAGTTAGGTAATTGGTCTTTCGTACCTAAACCTTGCTCAGTCTAGCCGCATCACTTCTCAATCTCCTTGTAAATATTACTACATCTGATTGTAGTGCCACTGTGAGTGCATTTGGCAAGGTAACTTTACTTAAAACTTCCTGCTTTAATGTATTAAAACTTAAATACCATTGACCCTTCACCGAATAATTGTTTACTATCAGGTGGAGGTTCACTACCTTTTTTATAAAAAGTCGTTAAAACGACAAAACAATCACACTATAAACTTAGTGGTCCAGGGAGACATACATGTTTACATTTAAGAAAAGTGCTGCTGCACTATCGGTAGCGGCTTGTTTAGGCTTATCCATGCCCGTATTCGCCGACAACACTACTTCAAATATTATCGGTACTATTAACGCAAATGATTATTCTCAATATACTGTAACGGCTACAGATCCCAAAACTGGTTACAGTAGAGAAATATCTGTTTCTAGCGACGGTGGATTCCGTTTCTCAAAATTACCTACTGGTGAATATGATATCGTTGTAGCTAAAAACGGTACGATTGTAGCGCAGGACAAACTTCGTGTTTCTCTTGGTTCAAATGCTGCCGCTAACTTTGATTTTATGAGTTCTGATGGCACTGAAAGAATCGAAGTTACTGGAGCGAGATTTTCTGCAGTAGATGTATCATCTACAGACTCTGGTTTAGTAATGGATGAGTTTGAACTTGACCGTTTACCAGTAGCAAGAAACTTAACTGCCGTTGCCTTGCTTGCTCCTGGCACCGTTGCAGGTGAATCTGGATTTGGTAACACTGCCTCTTTTGGTGGTGCGTCAGTTGCAGAAAACTCTTGTTATATCAATGGACTAGAAGTTACCAATACTAGACAAGGTTTAGGTTGTGGTACAGTACCATTTGAATTTTATAAAGAATTCCAAGTTAAAACCGGTGGTTATTCTGCTCAATTCGGTCGTACGACTGGTGGTGTAATTAACTCGGTTACTAAAAGTGGTACCAATGAGTGGGAATTCGCTGCGGTAGCAAACTGGACCCCATCTGGTTTACAGGAAAAAGGTAGTGTTTCTCGCGGTGACGGTTCAACTGGTAAAGTATTTGCTGATGAGCGATTGGACAAACAAGACTTTATGGATGTTGCTATATCTGCATCTGGTCCCTTAATTGAAGACACTTTGTTTATCTATGCACTGGTTAACCCACGTGATTCTCAAAATGATTTTGCCTTTGCAAATGGACGTAAAAGAACAACACCAGTTAATGAATTTCGTGAAAGAGAAGCCTCAGGCAGCGACAATATGTTTTGGGGTGTTAAGCTAGATTGGCAGATCGCTGAAGACCATCGCCTAAGTTATTTTGCTTATTCAGATCGTAATGACACTACAGAAACTATCTATGACTATGATGGAAATACCGGCGTTATTTCTGGTGACCCAGAATATAACGTTAGATTGCGTGGTGGTGAGGCTCAGAGCTTAACTTATACTGGTTATCTTACAGATGATTTGTCGCTTTCTGCCATGGCTGGTGAAGTGAAAACTGAATATAACACCTTGAAGCCGGGTGTCGACTTAAGCTGTCCTTCGGTAGATGATACTCGTGATGTAGCTAACCCAATCGTTAGTTGCGGACAAGGCGGTACTGTTGGTAGTAACAACGATAAAAATAAACAATACCGTGTAGATATTGAATACATATTGGGTGACCACACAATTAAAGCCGGTTTTGATAAGCAAGAACGCTCTTCTAGCCGTCTAGATGAGCCAGTTGGTGGACACAGCTATACTTATAGTACGTTAATTCCTACTGGTACTATCCAAGGTATTCCTTACACCAACAATACTGGTGCTAATCAAGACTATGTTACCGACCGTATTTTTGCCGGTGGTGGTGGTTTTAGCTCTGATCTTACCGCTTATTATATTGAAGATGTTTGGCAAGCCACTGATAATTTAGTGTTGAATATCGGTTTGCGTAAGGATAATTTCAAAGGTCAAGGTACGACTGGTAAATCACTTTTTGATTTTAAAACTGACATTGCACCACGCCTAGGGTTTAGCTGGGATGTTAATGGTGATGGCGATTCAAAATTATTTGGTACTTATGGTACTTACTATTTGCCAATTGCTAATAATACTATATTCCGTGCAGCTTCTGGGGTAAGTGATGTTACAACGCATTATACTTTCACTGGTTCAGATGCAACGGGTTCTCCTACTGGAATTCAACCAATTGCAGGTAATTTGACTGATTCTCAGGCTGTTAACTCGGTTTCTACCATTCCACAAAAAGATATCTTTGTAGCACAAGAAGCTAATCCTTTTGCTCGAGATGAATATATCTTAGGGTATGAGCAAGTTATCAATGATGAATTGTCGTTCTCAGTAACAGGTATTTATCGTGAAGTAACCAGCGTACTAGATGATTACTGTGGTGAATTTGCTTATCCTTACTGTTTGTTAGTTAGCCCTGGTGATGATGCCACTTCTTTTAAAGATGGTTTTTATTACTACGGTAATGGCGATCCAAGAAACTATAGAGATTTCGACTTGTTTGATGGTGAGCCTGATGCAGGTTCTTTAACCACTATTCCTGCAGCAGACATTGGTTTGCCAAAAGGTAATAATGAGTATATGGCATTGCAATCTCAGTTTATGTACCGAGCTGACCAATTCCGTATGACATTTATCTACACGTGGTCTCGCAGTACTGGTAACTTTGAGGGTGCTGTAAAATCTGATATCTCTCAGGCTGATGCTGGTATTACGCAAGATTTTGACTTCCCAGCTTTGATGGATGGTGCGCAAGGTTACCAAGCTAATGATCGTCGTCATGCTTTCAAAATGTTTGGCAGTTACGACATTACTGAAGATTTGACCTTTGGTTTTAATGCTTCATTGTTAAGCGGCAAACCTTTGTCAACGTTTGGTCGTGGTTATATCACGGATGACCCTGATATTTACGGCAGTTATGGCGATACTTTCTACATCTATACTGGAAATTGTCCCGACGCAAACAATGATGGTATATGTCAACAAACTGAGAAAGAATTCAACTTCACGCCTCGCGGTAGTGCAGGAAGAACGTCTTGGACCTTTAATGTTGATATGTCATTGGCTTATAAGTTTGCTATCGAAGGTATCGATATGGAAGCTTCTGTAGACGTATTTAACGTCTTAAATAACCAAGAAGTACTTAGCTCAAACGAGCACTATGAAATCAGTGAAGGTAGTGTGAGCCCTTGGTATGGCGCAGCCTACTCTTGGCAAACACCGCGTTATGTTAGATTTGGATTTGAAGCTAGATTTTAACAGTAACTTTGGTTAAAACGGGATGCTAAATTTTAGCATTCCGCAGTTTAATTAAGACCTAAATGGTTTTTACCGTTTAGGTCTTTTTTATTGGCTTCCCTTAAACTAAGGCTAATTATTTATTAGTTATGTAGACAAATTGATTGACATAGATATTCAGTAATATAAAGCAATAAAAGGGCCGAAAGATAATTGGCTAATAGGTCTTGACTAAAGATATTTAGATATATTTGTAGCGGCTTATTGGTTTTTTGAAAACCGTTACAGAGTTTTAAGAAAAATCAACTGCTAAATTTATATAAATGTTTGTGATTGAGAGAATCCTCGCCTTGACAATTCAGTAACATCCGTGTGAACATTCAATAGTCTTAGTCCTGAATAGTCAGTGATCTAAGCCCCTTAAACAACAGAGCTTTATAGCCCCTTACTGACCCATACAGGCGATCAGTCAGGATTCAAAAAAAGAAATTGGTTGGGAATTATGTCCAAAATGAGCAAGAGAAACCTTATTGCTTCTGCCGTCGTTGGTGCTTTAGCACTCGGTAGCAGCGCCGTTGTCTCTGCAGACACGTTAAATGAACTTCATCAAGAAGAATCTAAAATTCACGTGGCCGCAGCGAACTCCCAAGAGAAGATAAATAATCTTTATGAGCAATCTCAAGAATTATTTGCAGAGTATCGTGCAGTCGTAGACGAAACTGAGAACCTTAAAGTTTATAACGATTACGTAGCAACACTTGTTGCGGATCAGCAACGTGGTGTTGATTCTTTACAACGTCAGATCGATGGCATTGAAGGGGTTAAGCAGGGCGTAGTTCCTTTGATGTTTAGAATGATTGATAGTTTGGAAAAATTCATTGATTTGGATATTCCAATTAATTTGGAAGAGCGCAAAACTCGTATCGAACACTTGCGTGATGTTATGGGCAATTCTAACGTAACAACTTCAGAACAGTTCCGTCAGGTCATTGAAGCCTATCAAATTGAAAACCTATATGGACGTAAGATTGGTTCTTACAAAGGTACCATCGATGTAAAAGGTACCAGTATCACAGTTGATTTCTTCCGCTTGGGCAGAACAGCATTGATTGCTCTATCTTTGGATCAAAAGAATGCTTGGGTTTGGGATAATGATGCACGTGAGTGGCAAGTTCTTGGTGACGAGTACCTCAGCTCTGCAATTATTGCTGTGCGTATGGCCAATGGTCTTGTGCCAAGTGATCTTATTAAATTACCAATTAAAGCTGCGGAGTAATATTGATGAAACCTATATTTAAATCCATATTGGCAGCTGCAACTATCGCTTTGATGGCATCGAGTGCTTATGCCACCAATTCATTAGAAGATTTGTTAGAAGAAGTTAAGAAAAATCGTGTTTCTGAAGCGCGAATTAATAAAGACCGTGAGGCAGAGTTTCAATCAGCACGTGCTGATAAACAAGCTTTGTTGAAAAAAGCCCAAGACAGCCTTAAAGCTGAAAAATCTCGTGGCGATCGTCTGACTAAGCAGTTTGCTGATAATGAAACTAAATTGGCAGAGAAAGAAATCGAATTAGATCAAGCAAGTGGTACTTTAGGTGAAATGTTTGGTGTGGTTCGTCAAGCATCTGCAGAAGCTTATGGTCAGATTGCTACTTCAATCGTAAGTGCTGAATTTCCTGGTCGTGGTGAATTCTTGAAGCGCATGTCAGAGGAATCAAAAGGTCTGCCTAATATTCAAGAATTAGAAGATTTGTGGTTCGCTTTACAAACTGAGATGACAGAGTCTGGACAAGTTTCACGTTTCAGAACTCAGGTAATTAGTTTAGATGGTGGTTCTATAGAGCAAGAAGTTGTTCGTGTAGGTACCTTCAACCTAGTGGGTGAGCAAGGCTATTTAATCTATGACGATAAAAATGAGATTGTTCAACCTTTAGGTCGTCAACCTGACGGTTATTTGGTTGATTCAGCTCAAGAAATACGTTCTGCGACTTCTGGCTTAATTCCATTTTACGCTGATCCTTCTAGTGGCGCTTTACTTGGTCTATTGAAAGAAAAAGCAACCATGATGGAACGTTACCATGCTGGTGGTGTAGTAGGTTATGTCATTACTGTTATGTTAGCCATTGGTCTACTAATTGGTACTTACAAAATTCTTACTTTAACCCTGATCGCTGGAAAGATGCGTTCACAGCTTAAAAACCCGGGTAATCCATCAACTTCTAATCCTTTAGGTAGAATATTGACAGTATATAAAGCTAACAAAGGTGCTGATGCTGAAAATTTAGAATTGAAATTGGATGAAGCGATATTGCGTGAGCTTCCAAGTATTGAAAGTGGTATTAACATCATTAAGATATTCGCTGCCATTGCCCCTCTATTGGGTCTATTAGGTACGGTACTTGGTATGATCGCGACCTTCCAGCAGATCACTTTGTTTGGTACAGGTGACCCTAAATTGATGGCTGGTAGTATATCGATGGCACTTGTTACTACTGCGCAAGGTATTATCGCTGCTTTACCACTACTACTAATGCACAGCATTGTAGCCGGTCGTAGCAAATCTATCGTCCATATATTGGATGAGCAAACTGCAGGCATTATTGCGGCCCACGCTGAGACGGAGAAAGCTTAAGATGTTATACCTGATTGGACTATGGGAGTCGGTCAGGGATTTTATCGCTGCCGGTGGCGACGTTCTTTACGTCGTTGCCTTAGCGCTCTTTCTCATGTGGGTATTTATGATTGAGCGTTATTGGTATTTAACCTCTGTATTTCCAAAGCTAAGAAATGAAATCATAGCGAACTGGGATGCACGAGAAGATACTACTTCATGGTATGCGCATAGAATCCGTGATACGTGGATTTCACAAGCGTCGGACGGACTAAGCTCAAGAATGTTATTAATTAAAACTCTTGTAGCTATGTGTCCTTTAATAGGTTTGCTAGGAACTGTAACGGGTATGATTGGGGTGTTTGAAACAATGGCAACTCAAGGTACAAGTAATCCTCGTCTTATGGCGGCAGGTATATCTATGGCGACTATTCCGACAATGGCTGGGATGGTAGCAGCTTTATCTGGTGTGTTTTTTAGCTCTCGTTTAGAAGCGAAAGTTAAAATAGCTAGAGAAAAGTTGGTTGATAGTCTACCCCATCATTAAGGAGAGAATCTTATGAGTCGAAAAGTTCGAGTCGAAGATGAAGATGCTGCGATAGACATGACTCCGATGTTGGATATTGTGTTTATCATGTTGATATTCTTCATCGTAACAACAGTGTTCGTTAAAGAAGCTGGGATAGAAGTTAACAAACCAGGCGCGAGCCAAGCTGTAATGCCTAAAAATGCCAACATTTTTATAGCAGTAACAGAGAATGGCGATGTCTGGGTTGATAAACGTCAAATTGATATAGATACTGTACGAGCAAACTTAGAACGCTTGATGGCAGAGCAACCTTCTGATGTGATTATCATTCAAGCAGATAAAAATGCTGACTATGGAGTTGTTTTGGATGTGATGGATCAAGTCAAAGCAGCTGGTATTGATCGCATATCTATAGCAACGACGGGCGGTTAAGATGGGAAGATTATTAGTTTCAATTTTAGTAGGTGCAGCAATAGCGTTTGGATTGTTTGTAGTGATGGCAAAGTTGATTGAAAATTCATCTATGCCTGTGGAAAAGGGACCTCCTTCACCCATAATTGATATTGTTATGGCAACGCCTGATGATTCAACGCAAACAAGAAAACGAGTACCGCCACCGCCACCGCCGCCGCCAAAACAGCCACCTAAGATTCAGCCTGTTGAACCTGACGTTGCTAAGGCAAATACAGATGGATTAGGCTTTAATATGCCGTCTATCAATGTTGGTGGTGCGTCTGTAGATATAGGTGGTGTTGGTGCTATGCAACGTGATGGTGATGCTACACCAATCGTTCGGATAGAACCTAAATATCCTGTGCAAGCCGCTCGAGATGGTAAAGAAGGATGGGTAAGACTATCTTTTACTATTAACGAAGTTGGTGGAGTTGAAGATGTTGAGGTTGTTGATTCAGACCCTAAGCGTATTTTTGACCGAGAAGCCAAACGTGCTTTGGATAAATGGAAATATAAACCAAAGATCGAAGATGGTAAGCCAATAAAACAATTTGGGTTGACAGTTCAATTAGACTTTAAGTTGGATCAATCATGATTAATATACATTTAAAAAAATTATGCGTGGTTTCAGCCTTTTCAGTGGCTATATTGTTACCAAATACAGTGTTCGCACAAGGTGCTCCTATAATCTGTCCAGATTATAAAAAAGGTGCATCTAATATTCCGAGTGAAAGAACTGGTAAAAAGGTTTCTAAGGCTCTGGATGCTTACAATCTAGATCAAGTTGATGAGGCATTATCGATTTTATATGAAATTGATACGTCACAAGAATTTGATAGAGCGTTCACTGACCGTTTTATAGGAAACTTGTTAGCTACTCAGCCTGATAAGGCTGGTAAAGCACTAGAATATTTGAACAAGGCAGTTAAGGTTAAAAAGCTTAATGACTTGGAACAAGCTGGTACTTTGCGCTTAATTGCTGATTTAAACATGCAAGAAAAGAAGTACGCCGATGCAGTGACTAAATATAAAGAGTGGATGGCTTTTACCTGTAAAGAAGACGCTGAAGTTTATTTACGGATAGCCACTGCCCTGTATGAAGAACAAAAATGGGCTGATATTGTTGAGCCTGCCAATAAAGCTATCAAGCTGGCAGATAAGCCTAACAAGAACGCCTATGCGCTAAAGTTGACTTCTTTTTACAACCGTAAAATGTATAAAGAAACAATCCAGGTCGCAGAGGATTTAGTTACTATTTTTCCAGACAATAAAGCTAATTGGACCCAACTGGGATTCTTCTACATGTTGGTTGAGGATTACAAGAAGGCTTTGTCAACTTTTGAAATGGCACTTAACCAAGGTTATCTGACTAAAGAAGCTGAAATTAAAGCCTTAATGCAGTTATATTCTACAAATAATATCCCTTACAAAGCGGCGATGTTGTTTGAAAAGTATATGAAGTCAGGTTTGGTTAAAAAGGATGAAAAAAACCTGTCTACGTTAGCGAGTACTTGGAATTTAGCAAAAGATCCCAAGAAAGCTGCTGTTTATTATGGCCAAGCTGCAGCGATGAGTTCCGATCCCGACATGTTCTACAAACAAGGTACGTCTCTTGCTTTGTCAGAGCAGTATAAAGATGCATTGGTTGCGTTACAAAAAGCCTTAGATACTGGCGCAGACAATGTAGGACGGATCCATATGGTTATGATGGAAGCTAGTTTCTACTCCGGTGATTTTAGAACCGCTTACGTTCACGTACAGGAAGCAAAGAAAGATTCTGCAACTTCTAGAAGTGCTCGTAGTTGGGAACCGTATATAAAAGAAAAAGCTAAAAATCGTGGTGTAAATCTGTAAGTAGGTTTGTTTTTTCTAAAGCCCCATTTAATGGGGCTTTTTTATTTGGCTTTATAAATGATTTAATTGCTGGTTTGCTTTGTTGATATAAAACGCTTTACAGCACTTACTATCAATAATAACTTTTTGTTGGATTGAGCATGAATTTAGCTGAAAACCAAGTTGATTCCCCGTGTATAAGGCAGTGCTGTCTTGATGATAAAGATATATGTGTCGGTTGCTTTCGCAGTTTAAAAGAGATTTTGATTTGGGGAGAGGCTGATCGTGACACTAAGTTAAAAATCATCCTAAGTTGTCAAACGCGGAAAAATAAATTTTAAAGCCAGCAGAGGCGCGAATTCAAAGCGGTCTCTATTATCATTTGATTTCCTATCACATATATCGGGGCCTTATGCACTTAACTCTCGCACCTATGGAAGGTGTTGTTGATAGTCTAATGAGAGACATGTTGACACGTATAGGCGGTTTTGATTTATGTGTAACTGAATTTATTCGAATCGTGGATCAACTATTACCCGAGCGGGTATTTCAGCGAATTTGTCCTGAGTTGCAAAGCGACGGTAGAACCCCTGCAGGTATTCCGGTGAAAATCCAGATATTGGGACAAGACCCAGATTGGCTAGCTGAAAATGCAGCACGTGCCATTGACCTGGGCTCGCACGGTATTGACTTGAATTTTGGTTGCCCAGCTAAAACGGTGAATAAAAGCAGAGGTGGGGCGGTCCTTTTGCAAGAACCAGAGACCTTGTATCAGATTATCAGTCAGGTGCGAAAAGCCGTTCCCAGAGGTCATATACTAAGTGCCAAAATGCGACTGGGATTTAATGATACCTCTTTAGCTATAGAAAATGCGCAAGCAATAGCCAGCGCTGGGGCAGATTTATTGGTTATTCATGCTAGGACTAAACTAGACGGTTATAAGCCTCCAGCCTATTGGGAGTGGATAGCAAAAATAAAACATAGCGTCGCCATTGATATTGTTGCCAATGGTGAAATTTGGTCAAAGAGAGATGCTGAGAATTGTCAGTTAATGTCAAATTGCGAAAATTTGATGGTAGGACGAGGGGCATTAGCCTTGCCAAATTTGGCTCACGTTATTAAGGGGAGTCAATTATCCATGGACTGGGAAGAGGTTCGATTACTCCTTTTAAGTTACTCTGGGTATGAAATTTTTGGTGATAAAGGGCGATATTTCCCCAATAGATTAAAACAATGGTTAGGCTATCTAAAAATTCAGTATCCGCAGGCAGGAGTCTTGTTTAATCAGGTACGCAGCCTAAAAAGTGCTGAAGAGATAATCAAGGTGCTAAATCAGTTTTAATGGGTTTAAGGGTCGACCTTTAGTGAACTAATTTATTGTCATAAAAAAGCCAGTAACAAAACTGGCTTTATAAGTAGACGTCGCTGAGTAGAAGTAACTAATTGTTAAACTTGTACGTCTACTACAGATCCAACTCTTTCATTGGATGAGGAAGGGCGTGATGCCTCTGCAGACTCACTAGACGATTCCAATTCTACTTTTTGCTGTTGCGTTTGTGCTTGCACAACTTCCTGTTGAGAGCCAGTTTGTGTTGGTGCAGTCTGAGCAAGTGAACCAGCTCCAGATGAACTTATTTCCATTGGGTACTCCTAAAGTTAATATTTTACTATTACGCCTAGTTTAGTTGGTTATTATCTGTTCTGCTAGTTAAAATAAGGTCCATCAGTATATTTTGCATATCTTTCGCTATGAGGATTTGTGCTTCAGCGTTTGGATGTATGCCATCCCTTTGCATTAAACTAGGATCAAGCGCAATTTGCTGTAGAAAAAATGGAATCAGGGGGATTTGATACTTTGTCGCGAGTGTCTGGTAAGCCGAATTAAACATGTCTGTGTAACGTTTACCGTAGTTAGTTGGTATCTGCATAGACTGCAAAAAGACGATACTGCCATTAGCTTTGGATAGTTCGATGATTTCACTTAGATTATTAACCATCTTATCGATCGGATGTCCTTGTAAGCCATCATTGCCCCCCAACTCTACATATATGTGAGTTGGTTGATGTTGCACTAGTAATCTAGGTAACCTTGCCAGTGCGCCGTCACTTGTCTCACCACTAATAGCAGCATTGACTACCGTAATTTGGCTTTCTTGCCACATATCTTGTAACAAACTAACCCAACCTTCTGCTTGGGATATGCCATAGGCGGCACTTAAGCTATCACCTAGGATCAGCACCTTGGTCTCTTTTGCTGCTAATTGATCTGAAAAAAGTATTATCGGTATAAGTAATACGAACAATTTAACGTTAAATTGATATAAATGGGTAAATTTAAAAAACACTATGACTCCAGTAAATATGATCAGCACACACGGTATTAGTAAAACAGTAATTACGACCCAAGGTCAATTACAGATCTTAAAACCTATTAGCTTTGACGTCAAAGCGGGGGAGTCAATCGCGATTGTTGGCGCGTCTGGTTCTGGTAAATCTACTTTACTGAGTTTATTGGCCGGCCTGGATGAGGTTAGTTCAGGTGAAATATTCATCGATGGTCAAGCGATGCATAAAATGGATGAAGAGCAAAGAGCACAACTCCGGGGGGCTAAAGTAGGCTTTATTTTTCAAAGTTTTATGTTGGTGCAGAGTTTGACAGCACTTGAAAATATTATGCTACCCGCAGAAATTGCTGGTTTAGCTGATGCAAAAAGCAGAGCGCTAGAAATTCTTAAGCTTGTTGGACTCGATCATCGTGGCAAACACTACCCGAATCAACTGTCGGGAGGAGAACAACAACGCGTCGCTATTGCGAGAGCTTTTATTACTCAACCTAAAATTTTATTTGCAGATGAGCCAACAGGCAATTTAGACGCAGCTAATAGTGACAAGGTTGAGCAATTATTGTTTGATTTAAATAAGGAACTCAATACGACCCTAATTTTGGTTACCCATGATCAGAAACTGGCAGCTAAATGTCAGCGTCAATTACACATGCATGCCGGCGAACTAAATGAAGTTGCTTTGAGTGAGATAACAGAATGAAATCAGCCTCTGTCGATCTTGCTTGGCGCTTATTTAAACACGAAACCAAACGTGGTGAATTAACCATTATTTTGTTAGCCATCGTTTTGGCCGTTGCGTCGGTGTTATCGCTGTCTTTATTCAGCGAAAGACTGCAATCCGCGTTGACAGCAAAAAGCGCTGAATTTATTGCCGCAGATCGCGTGTTGGACTCTCGCAAACCAGTTAATCCCGATTGGTTACTCAAAGCAGCGTCATATGAATTAGAGACCACTCAACAGGTCTATACTCGTTCTATGATATTTAACAAAAATAAAATGTTGCTGGCAGAATTGAGAGCGGCTGACGATGGTTACCCGCTAAAGGGTAAATTAAAAATAAGCGACGTCGCGTTTACCACAGGCGAAGTTACCGATGAACTGCCAAAGACAGGGCAGGCTTGGGTAGAATCACGCTTAATGCAAAGTTTGGACTTGGTCGTTGGCGATAGTATCGAAGTGGGAGATGCCACCTTTGTAGTTGATAAAGTATTAATAGAAGTGCCTGATGCAGGTTTTAATATTTTTGGCGGTGATCCCAAAGTTCTACTTTCCTTCAATGACTTGGAAAAAACTAATGTCACGGGTCCAGGCAGTCGAGTAACCTATGCCTACTTCTTTACTGGCAGTTCACAGAACCTAGAAGACTATTACGCATGGTTAATGCCTTATTTAGACAGGGAAATACATCGTTGGAAATCCATAGAAGATGACAATTCACCTATAGGCAATTCGGTAAAGAGGGCGGAACAGTATTTTTTATTGGCTAGTTTACTCGCTATAGTGTTAGCTGCGGTTTCAATTGCCGTTGCTGCGCAGCGCTACAGTCAGCGCCATTATGACCCTGTCGCTATAATGAAAACCCTCGGCGCCACAAAAAAGTTTGTACAGAATGTCTATTTATTACAAATACTCTTTATCACCCTACTAGGCATAGTTATCGGTTCGCTAGTAGGATACGTATTGCAACAGATGGTTGTTTGGGCGCTAGCCGATACCATTAATGTTTCTATGGATGAGTGGCACTGGCGTCCTTTGCTTATTGCCATATTTACTGGCTCTATTTGTGCCTTATTGTTTTCACTCTATCCTCTGCTCAAATTATTTTCGGTATCACCACTGCGAGTGCTTAGGCGAGACCTAGGTGCCACTCTGAGTTCTAGAATTATTCAATTTATTGCCTCTGGCGGTGCCATTTTTATATTGATGTGGGCCTATAGTGAAAATCTGAAGATTAGCGCTATTTTGTTTAGCTCAGGCGTGTTGTTGGTACTTGCACTATTAGCTGTCACTTATGGTCTAATTTGGCTCGGTAGAGCATTAGGACAAGGAAAGATGAGCGCTTGGCGCCTAGCTTGGGCACGTATTCATCGTCGCGCACTGGACAACAGTGTTCAATTAATTAGCTTTGCTATTACCATTATGTTGTTACTGGTTGTATTAGTGATGCGCAACGATATGGTTCAGCAATGGCAAGATCAACTTCCGCAAGGCACCCCCAATTATTTTCTAGTCAACATTACCCAGGATCAACAAACTGAACTCGCTCAACACTTTGCCAATAGTAATGTTGATATTGAAGAATTTTATCCCGTTGTCAGAGGTCGTTTTGTTGCTATTAATGGCGAAAAGATTCGTACCGCGATCAGTAAAGAGGACGAAGAAGAGCAAACCTCTGGACGGGATGGACTCGGACGAGAAGCAAATCTTACTTGGAGTAATACCCTGCAAACAGGCAGTCGCATAGTAGCTGGAAGTTGGTTCGATGATACTTCCCTTACAAACGACCAAGGAGAAACGCGTTATGGTGTTTCTGTTGAAGAACGCCTAGCTCAGCGCTTAAACATAAAACTAGGCGATGAACTGACCTTTAATATTGGCAGTGAAGTGGTGGAAGTGACCGTTAGTAGTTTACGCGATGTTAACTGGCAGTCGATGAAACCGAATTTCTTTTTTGTTATTGAGCCAAAAGCCTTAAATCAGTTTATTCCAACCTATTTGGCGAGCTTTTATTTAGCCACAGAACAAAAACCCTTGTTAACTGGCCTAATGCAGCCTTTTGCCAGTGTGACTATGATTGATGTGGATGCCAGAATTGACCAATTGCGCTCAATTGTGCAGCAAGTCTCGGTGGCTGTTGAGTTTATTTTGGTTTTAGTCTTGATTGCAGGTTCATTAGTATTGGTTGCGCAGGTGCAGGCGAGTATGGATGAGCGTCAACAAGAATTGGCTATCTTGCGAACACTTGGGGCGAAAGGTAGTTTGATCCGCGGTAGCGTATTATGTGAATTTATCATAATAGGGTTAACTGCGGGGTTGATGGCGACTGTCTTTAATGAGCTGAGTTTGTACTTATTACAAACTCAGGTCTTTCAAATGGAAGCTAAAATGCACTGGCAATATTGGCTGATAGCTCCTTTGGCTGGTGCCTTAGTCGTGTCGTTCTTAGGTGCTATTAGTTGCTGGCGTCTACTGAAATTAAACACCAGTGTATTGCTGCGTCAAATGGTCTAAGCGAGTGTTATTGATGGCTATATACCTAGCCATCAATAGCCACTAAAGCGTTTGTTTTATTTTTTTCTAACACAATCTAAGGCTTTATTAATATCAGAATAAATAAAGCTATAACCACTTTCTACTAGACGTTTAGGTATGACACGCTGACCATATAATAAAAGATCAGCGGATTCTCCCATTGTGAGTCTCAAAAGGGTTTCAGGTACTCTAAAAAAACACGGACGTTTGAGTGCTTTCGCTAGGGCTTGACTGAACTCAATATTTGTAACCGGATTAGGGGCAGTAAAGTTGTATATACCCTTGCAGTCAGGATTAACAATCAAATGAACCAGACCTTGTAACATGTCTTCTAAATGGATCCAGGAGAAGTATTGATCTCCTCGTCCAATCGGGCCTCCTAGACCTAACCTAAAAGGCGTTAACATTTTTTCTAATGCTCCGCCCCGTTTAGTGATAACAACTCCTGTGCGTACTATACAGACCCGCGTTTTGGCAGATTCAGCCTTTCTAGCCAGTTGTTCCCATCTTTCGCAAAGTTGGTGACCAAAGTCGTCGTTGGACTGGGTAAATGACTCATCAATCAACTTATCGTCTTGCGGCCCATAATAACCAATGGCAGAACCACTAATAAGCAATTCTGGCGGTTGTTCACTGGCATGAATGAGTTCGACCAGTTTTTCTGTGATTGACCAACGACTCTGCTCAATTTTGTGCTTTTGTTCGCTCGTCCACTTTTTACCGACGATAGGCTCACCGGCCAAATTGATGACTACTTGATAATCATTTAAATTACTCAGATGGGATAGTGAAGAGAGATAGTGAATTTTGTGCCCTAAAATTTGTTCGGCCATTGCAACATTACGCGTGTAAACGGCAATCTCGTTTGGCCTTAATAAGGGAATTAAATTTGAGCCAATTAAACCTGTGCCACCCGTAATGAGAATTTTCATGCTGTCCTTTATGTTTGATTTTTATTGCAAGATAAACACAAAGAAACCGAATCTGCAAAGCGTAATGCATGTGGTTTGTCGACTTCGGCCTCTGCGTAGGTCACCCATTGATGCTCTGCCGCTATGGCAAGGACATCAGCAGTGAGTTTTTCTAACAGCGAAAAACGATTGTTCTCAACTAATTTAATAATGCGTTTGGTAATAGTTTTATAGTTTAAAGCATCATCCATGAGGTCTGTGTCTGTTGCTTGGTCCGCTTGGTAGTGAATTTTTACATTAATTACGACATCTTGCATATTAACAATTTCATCTTCGTTAATGCCAATATAGGTGCGTAAACGAAGATTTTTAATGCGAATGGTAGCGGGGTTTAATTTCATTTTTAAGGTATTCCATAATTATTAGTCATTGTTAGTCACCAATACCAACTTCATCATACTGTAAAAGTAATGCTATATCTGATAGTTTGCTAGAAAAGGAATGGCCAAAGAAAATCTTAATGCAAAATCCGTCTTCATCTTCACTCAAAGTATTACTTATATTAGCATCTATTGTTATTGTCTTAGCTGGTATTAAAGCGGCCAGTGTGATTGTTGTGCCCTTTTTATTATCGCTCTTTATCGCGATGGCCTGCAGTCCAGTGGTGACCTGGGCCATTAGTAAAAGAGTACCGCGTTCAATTGCGGTTGTATTAGTGATACTTATGATAGTCGTTTTTGGATTTATTCTAGCCGGATTAGTTGGGCAATCCATGAATGAATTTAGCCAAAATCTACCAAAATATCGAGCACAATTGGTCGATGAATTTGCTTGGTTAATTGGTCAAGCACAGAATTTCAATCTTAAATTTGATAAACAACAAATATTATCTTATTTGGATCCAGGTATGGCCATGAATATGGTGAGCAACCTACTTTCAAGCCTTGGGGGCGTACTCACTAACTTTCTGCTTATCCTACTAATTGTAGTGTTCATGTTGTTTGAAGCCGATTCAATTCCTAAAAAAGTGCATATTGCACTTGATGATCCTGATATGAAAATCCAACAAATTGATAAATTTTTGGTGTCAGTTAAAAATTATTTAGCGATCAAAACATTGGTGAGTCTTGGCACTGGTTTAGTGATTGGTTTGTGGCTTTATTTTCTTGGCCTTGATCACGTTCTATTATGGGCAATGTTGGCGTTTTTACTTAACTACATTCCCAACATTGGTTCTATTATTGCGGCAATACCGGCTGTATTGCTTGCGGTTGTGCAATTAGGCTCTGGCTCTGCTGGATTGGTTGCACTGGGTTATATAATGACTAATACGATCATGGGCAATATTGTCGAACCACGTTACATGGGGCGAGGTTTAGGTTTATCCACCTTAGTGGTATTTTTATCTCTTATTTTTTGGGGATGGTTATTGGGGACGGTAGGTATGTTGCTCTCAGTACCCCTCACTATGATTGTAAAAATCGCACTTGAATCTAATCCCAATACTCGGTGGATTGCCTTATTACTGGCGAGTGAAAATGATGAACAAGTGGACGATAAAAAGGAAGAGCCACAGACGCCATAAGCCCTTTATTGTCTGACTGGGAATCTTAGGGTAATTAAAGCGCCTCCTGAGGCGCTGGTGCCAATTTCAAGTTGTCCTTGATAGGCACTAACTAAGTCTGCAACAACTGCCATGCCAATGCCTTGTCCTTCGGTATAACTGTCTAAGCGTATACCTCGTTCAAGCAAAACCTGACGTTTATTATCAGGGATCCCAGGACCATCGTCGCCGATGGATATATTAAGCCAGTTAGTGTTTACTGAGCTTTGAATAGTGATGTGTTTCTGCGCTGCCTTACAAGCGTTATCCAATAGATTACCTAATAACTCCATCAAATCAGTAATATCACCTTGAAAACGGGTACTTGCATCAACGTCTTCAAAGTTCAACTTTAAGTGTTTATCGGCATAGACTTTAGTCATTGCATTAACTAGTTTTACAACCGATGGTCGAATTTCTACTGCTTGTTCCCATCCTGCAAAGCTACCTATAACAGCACGTTTAAGTTGACGTTTGATTAACAGGTCTATCTGCTGAATAGGCTCTCTAGCCTCCGGCGGTAGTTCGGCGCATCCAGACAAAACGGCCAAGGGGGTTTTTAAACTATGGGCTAAATCACTCAAACTATTTTTATATCGAGAGCGTTGTAGTTCTTCACTATCTAATAGGTGATTGATGCTACTTTTCAGTTTTTCCAATTCGGGCGGATATTGTTGATCGACCCGTTTTAACTGACCTCGCTCGGCTTTTTTAATTTGTTGATTAAGTCGACTGATTGGCAGTAATGCAGCATTCAAACTCACTAACAGCAATACCAATAATAGTGCTGCAATAAGCCCAAGCCATTCAAAAAGAATATTGGCAAATTTATCTTTTTCAGTATTAAAGATGGCCTTATCTTGCAATATAAAGAAGCTAACCGCTTGATAAGTATTTGCATTTTCAAATTCTGCCGTATAGGCATAAAGAAAATATTCTTTTGTCGTACCGAATTCTTCGATGAAGGCCTCAGTGCCAATGTCTGGGGGGGTAAGTTTGGGTAATTGTTGCCAGTTAAGGGATGATAATGATTTCCAGACCATCTTTTTTTCAGTCAGAATAAAAGCGTAAAGCCCTGAATCTGGCAGGTTAAATTGGTCATTGATCAATTGCTCCGGCATGCTGGCTTGTTTGTTTTCAAATTCAAACTCACTGATTAAGGTTAAGCTTTGCACTTTTAATTGCTGCAGCATTGATTGACTTAAACTGTTGTTAAAGGCTTTTTCAAGAGTTATCGCCGTTAAAGGAATAAAAATAATCAGGGTTAAAATCGCTGCAGCAAAACTTCTAAAGCGCAGCGAAAGTTTGTTTAAGGCCGTTGGAAAACGCACCCTGTTTATAGTTCTCTATTAATACGGTAGCCTCGACCACGCAGGGTTTCTATGGGATTGAGTGTCCCATCAGGATCAATTTTTTTGCGTAAACGGCCAACAAATACCTCAATAACGTTACTGTCTAAATCAAAATCCTGATCGTAAATATGTTCGGTCAATTCGGTTTTTGAGACAATCTTTTGCGGATTTAATAATAAATATTCGAGTACCTTGTATTCATAGGCCGTTAATTCAACATGATTGCCATTAATAGTCACTTCTTCACTGAGTGTGTCTAGAGCGATAGGGCCTTTTTCAATGAGTGGATGTGCCTTGCCTGCGGCTCGACGTATCAGTGCTTTTGCCCGGGCAAGTAGTTCTTCATTGTGGAAGGGTTTAGTGAGGTAATCATCTGCACCGGCATCCAAACCTTCCACTTTTTCTTGCCATCGATCTCTAGCAGTTAATATCAGAATAGGGCACGTGATGTTATTTTTGCGTGCCCGTTGAATAACGTCAAAACCATCTACCACCGGTAAACCAATATCTACAATAGCCAGATCATAAGGGTGTTCATTTAGCAAAAAGAGCGCCTTTGCACCGTCATCAGCTAAATCAACACTATAGCCGTTTTTCTGAAACAACTGATCCAGTTGGGTCAGTAAACGACTATCGTCTTCAACGATCAATACGCGCATCTTCAGTCCTTTTTCTCTTTGGTCACTTTTCCAGATTTTTTATCAACGTCAACAGACACAACACGGCCTGATTTTTGTAATACTTTAACACGGTAAGTCGTTTGATTTTGTTCAACTTTTAGTACACGTCCGTTTACTTTTTGCTGTGCTTGTTGAGCCGCTTCAGATTTTGTTTGTGGCGCTTGAGTTTTCTTTTTATCATCAGCCATAGCCAAGTTTGATAACAATAAAAAGGTTATCAAACTAAGCTTTATAATGGATTTGACTGAGATATTTTTCAAAAGTGGTCTCAATGTAGTGGCTATGTGCGACAAAATTTTAACTCAAGCTTACTTTAGCAAGAAAGTAAGGTTGACATAAGCCATGTGAAAACAAAATTAAACCCATCTTAGTGCACAGAAACATATCTATTAGGTTCTGACTTGCTAAATCCTTTATATAGCTTGCCATGGATCCGATACCAATAATCATAGCCTTTAATAACCCTGACCTTTTCTGCTTTCACATAAGGGCTTGTGCATTGCATTGATGGTGCGTTGCTCACTTGATAGCGGCCATTGTCTAGTTGACTACCAATGACGCCACCGATCACCGCGCCTATGATAGTCGCTTGGACTTTGTTGTGTCGTTCACTGCTTAGATGACCAACTGTACCACCCACAATACTGCCCAACAAAGCAGTATCGTGTTTTGATAATTGCCTATTGGAGTGGAGTGGGCGACAAAACTCAAGCGGCTTTTCAATCATGACGTAACCGTAAACAGGTGCTACATCGAGTACTTTTACTTTTTGTTGTTTAGCAAAGGTAGCGGGGCTTAGAACAAGTAAAGATAATAATATGATAGTTTGTTTTTTCATGATGAACTCCTCGTTAACTTGTAACGAATACTAAAGCCAAGAGGCTGAATTTCACCTGAATTGAATTAAACTGCAGTTAACTTTTTATCTAAGGCAGTCACCTTAGCAAACTCGATATTTTGAGTTTACATGGCAAAATAGGCTTTTAATTTAGCAGCAGCTTTTACCAGCAAACCCAGATTTTATATACTGGAAGCAAGAAAAAAATGAGTACTAATTTATTTTGATGCGCTGATAAAAAATCGACGAAAGTATAGGAGTGATTTTTATACTCTCGCCGCATTGTCACATACAACAAAGGTACTGTACTTGCGTTTGTGAGTGTAAATATGGACGGCTAATTTACTGCCTTTGATTTCATCCCATAGCGCTTTGTTTTGTGCTGAGGGGCAAATTGCGACCTGTAAATAATGTTCTTGTTCACTTTGACTCATTTCAAGTTGCTGAGGAATATGTATATAGGCATTAATCGTATCGTTGACTCGAACCGAACCTTTAAAGCGCCAATCGCCACCAATAAAGTTTTTATAAAATGCCGCATTCACTAATTTTATGGTGTTGTCGCTTGGCGGGATAATGCCATCCGCCGTAGCGAAGGTGTAGTCTATATCCGTAGCGGCATTGCCTTGCATACAACCTGCAAGCGAGCTCATGAAAACCCCTAGTGATAGTATTACTGCAACCTTAGTTAATATGTTTGATCTTTTACACATAATTCCTCCAACCTGTTAGTAGGGTTATCGGCAATTATTGTTAAAACCTTATAAGGCATATTCAATAGTGTGAATAAAAACAGGTAAATCTTGGTATTTAATAACAGTCAGCCTCGAACGTATCTTCTCAACCAAGACAATATTTGCTCGCAGCTAACTAGGATAAAACGGAGCTAAGTTTGCATAGACCGTATTTTTTGACACAGCGACAGTATGCTCGTGATTAGAAATCCACTTTTTTACGCAATACTTTGACTTGGCCAGATTTCTTTTTGGTTTCTACTCGTTTAATTTGAGAGCTACGGCTAGGTTTGGTGGCGCGGCGGGCTTTTTGGAGTTTGCCCATTTCGGTGAGTATTTCACTCAGGCGGTCTAAGGCATCTTGTTTATTCATTTCTTGAGTTCGATGACTTTGAGCTTTAATGATTAATATGCCATCAGTGGTCACCCGTTTATCTTTGCCCGTTAAGAGGCGTTGTTTGACATATTCAGGCATAGGCGCATTAGCAATATCAAAGCGTAAATGTATGGCACTAGAGACTTTATTTACGTTTTGACCGCCCGCACCTTGAGCGCGCATTGCGCTCAAGTCGATAGCGGGCATTAAGCTTTCTATATTGGGAATATAACTCATAGTGAGAGTGGCTAATCCTTTAAGGTAATACCTTTTTAAACGGCTTGACTGTTACCCGGGCGTAAACGCCTGCTAACATGTAAGGGTCAGTGTCAGCCCATGTTTGGGCTTCTGCTAAACTATCAAATTCTGCAATAACCACAGAGCCAGAAAATCCTGCTTCGCCGGGGTCCTCACTGTCAATCGCTGGACAGGGACCCGCAACCAAAACTCTACCTTGATCCACAAGCTGTTGAATACGGGCTAAATGGGCTGGCCGAGTTGTTTTGCGCAGGGGCAAGCTGTTTTCAACATCATCACTATAAATAACATACCACATAAGACTTCCTTATTGTTTTAGCGTTGCCGCTTTCATTTCACCGACAAAGGCTTTTAGCTGTTTGAGCATTTCAGCTGGCTGTTCAAGATACTTGGCAATGATGTTAACCGTAGCCGAGCCTGATATTGCGCCAGCGGCACCAGCACTAATCGCTTCACTGACTTGCTCTGGTTTTGAAATACCAAAACCTAATAAAGGAGGCGCTACTTTGTGGCGAGTCAATTTTTCAATAAGCTCATGGGTAGGCGTTGCCGCAGCCGTTTCTGCACCCGTTACCCCAGCTCTACCTAGCAAATAAGTGTAACCCTGCGATTGCTGGCCGATATGGGCGAGGGTTTCTTCACTGGCATTAGGCGGAGCAATTAAAATTTGTTTAATACCGACAGAATTGGCCACTGTAATAAAACGCTCAGCTTCTCGTAGGGGCACATCTGCAATCAAAATGGAGTCGACACCGGCTTTTGCGGCATCTTGATAAAAGGTTTCAATACCGCGTTTAAGCACTAAATTACTGTACAACAACAATCCGATTGGGATCGCTGGATACGCATCGCGAACTTGACGAATAATAGCAAAACAATCAGTGGTTTTTATTTTGTGTGACAAGGCACGCAGACTGGCCTTTTGAATAGTCGGTCCGTCAGCGATAGGGTCAGAATACGGAAAACCTAATTCTAGGGCATCAGCACCGCCTTCAACTAAGGCTTTAATAATGTTAACTGAGGTTTGGATATCAGGATCACCGACCATAACGAAGGGCACAAACGCCCCTTGATTCTTGGCATTAAGGCCGTCAAACATATCTTTATATCGGTCTAGATTAACCATTTTTCTGATCTCCCAAAATGCTATGGACGTGGGCTAAGTCTTTATCACCGCGGCCGGATAAGTTGACTACTATGATGGTTTCTTCTTCTGCTTCATCGGCCATGTTTAAAGCATGTGCTAGGGCATGGGCAGATTCAAGTGCTGGGATAATCCCTTCTTTTCTAGATAATAGTTGAAAAGCATTGAGGGCTTCATCATCGGTTACTGCCACATACTGCGCACGACCAATATCATGCAGATAAGCATGTTGTGGACCGACTGCCGGATAATCTAGACCCGCTGACACAGAATAAGACTCTTCAATTTGACCATCTGCATCTTGCATGATGTAGCTAAAAGCGCCATGCAGTATGCCTGTTGTACCTTTACCAATGGCCGCACCATGTTCATGGGTATGTAAACCTTTACCAGCAGGCTCAACACCAATGAGCTTAACGCTAGGTTCATCGATAAAGTCGGCAAACATACCAATGGCGTTTGAGCCACCACCAACACACGCCACAACGGCATCGGGCAAACGGCCTTCTTTTTCAAGAATTTGTGCTTTGGTTTCTTCGCCAATCATGCGGTGGAACTCGCGCACAATGGTGGGGAAGGGGTGTGGACCAGCTGCAGTACCAAGCAAATAGTGGGCTTTTTCGTAACTGCCAGACCAATCACGCATAGCCTCGTTAACGGCGTCTTTTAAGGTGCCAGAGCCTGAATTCACCGGGATGACTTCAGCGCCCATTAAACGCATTCTAAAGACGTTTGGTGCTTGGCGTTCTATATCTTTTGCACCCATATAAATACGTGCTTTTAAGCCCATTAATGCACAAGCAAGAGCGGTGGCAACACCATGTTGGCCGGCACCTGTTTCAGCAATCACTTCGGTCTTACCCATGCGTTTGGTTAATAGAGCCTGGCCCAATACTTGATTGGTTTTATGCGCCCCACCATGCAATAAATCTTCACGTTTTAAATACAGTTTTACCAGTGGGTTAGATACTAAATTACGCGTTAAGGTCATGGCTGTAGGACGACCTGCATAGTCTTTCAATAAACCCATAAACTCGGCTTGAAACTCTGGATCTTGTTGTGCATCGATAAAGGCTTGTTCTAATTGGTCAAGGGCTGGTATCAGTAACTCGGGTACATACATGCCGCCGAATTGACCAAATTTACTGTTTAATTTATTCATTATTGTCTCTCTATTTTCAACTTGTGCGCTTCAAGCTTAGTACTGACGTAGCAAGCTAAAGATTTGGGTTATTTTTTGTGGCTCTTTGATCCCAGGGGCTGACTCGAGTCCTGAGTTTAGATCGAGCATGGCAACTTGGCACTGAGCTGCGGCTTGGATATTGTCTGCATTCAGTCCGCCGGCTAATATCACCTTGGTTTTGTCTTCTAATTCATCTAACAATCGCCAATCAAATACTTGGCCGGTACCACCACTTTGCTGGCCAACTTGACAATCGAGTAAGAAGTAATCAACTCCAGTTTCATCTAGTGAAGGCAACTGGCTGTTTACGCCTTTAGCTAACCAAATTTGGCAATGAGCAGGTAATTCTGCTCTAAGCCGATTAATGTAATCTTGCTGTTCACTACCGTGTAATTGCACTGCAGCTAAATTTAGCTTATTTGCCGCCTCGACTACCTGAGCTAGAGGCGCATCAACAAATACACCTACATAATTAAAGGGCACGGCTTCAATGATTTGCTGGGCTTTTTCAAGACTAATTTTGCGTTTTGACTGTTCGGCAAAGATAAGGCCGGCGTAACTGGCCGGTGAACTTTTGACTAAGTCGGCACCTTCCACAGACGTTGTGCCACATATTTTAACTTTACCATAAATCAACTGCTTAGTGGCTAAAGCCACATCAGTTTGCGCCATTAAGGCACTGCCCACTAAAAACCCATCAACCAGTGGCGACAAGCGTTTAATATCCTCGGGAGTATAGATACCTGATTCTGAAATAAGCACATATTCATGTGTGGCATGCTGCCTAATCAAGGGCACTAAATGTTCCGTGGTGGCTAAGTCAGTACTTAAATCACGGAGATTACGATTGTTGATGCCGATAATTTTAGCTTTTAAGGTGATGGCTCGATGAGCTTCTTCTTCGTTACTCACCTCTGTTAAAACATCAAGTTGGTATTGCTCGGCTAGGGTAGCTAACTCGATATAGGTCTTGTCATCTAATACGGAAAGCATTAACAAAATAGCATCCGCATCATAATAGCGGGCCAGATGAACCTGATAAGCCTCGATAAAAAAATCTTTATTAATAACAGGTTGCGTGACCTTGTTACGCACATATTGTAAATATTCAAACTTACCTTGAAAATATTTTTCGTCGGTTAGCACAGAAATGCACGCAGCATAGGGGGCGTAGGCTTGAATAATTTCATCCAGATTAAACTCGGGGCGAATTAAACCTTTTGATGGTGATGCTTTTTTGCACTCTAAGACAAAACTGGCATTGGGCTGCGCTAATGCCGCATAAAAACTGCGATCTGAAACTTGTAGCCCATCAATAAACTGTTCAAGTGGCAGGTCAATTTTGCGCTGCGCAATTTCTTGTGTTTTATCTAATACAATTCTTTCGAGAACATTAGCCATGGCTCGGCAAACTCCTTAGTTATTCTATTGTTGGCTTAGCTCAGCCGATAATTTAATGGTGGCCAGTGGGCGTTTATCTGACATCGCGCCAAGAGCGAGTTGCGCGCCTTGTGCAAAACTGTCTGCCTTAGCACATAACTTTAATAAGGCCCCAGCGTTCATGGCAACTGCTGCTTGATGTGCTTCCTGACCTTGGCCACTTAATACTTGTTCAATAAGTTGTTTATTCTCTTCAGGTTGTCCGCCTTTTATGGCTGCCAAAGGATAAGATTTAAGCCCAAAATCACTAGGTGAGACCGAATATTCAGACAAACCTTGCGGACTAATTTCAATCACTTGAGTATCACCGTGTAAGGCAAACTCATCTAATCCACTACCGTGCACTACCATGGCATGTTGATAACCCAAGAGCTGCAGAGTACGTGCAAAAGGCAACAATAGTTCAGGACTGTACACGCCGATAATAATATGACTGGGACGTGCTGGATTAACCAAGGGACCGAGCAAATTAAAAATAGTGCGCGTTTTTAACGTGGTGCGCACCGGCATCGCATGTTTAATGCCCGCATGGTAATTAGGTGCAAACAAAAAACACAAGTTTGATTCGTCTAAACACCGACGTGCAGTGTGTGCTTCCATAGTTAAATTAAGTCCAAAGGCCTTAAATAAATCTGCAGAACCAGATTGGCTGGATACACTGCGATTGCCATGTTTGGCCACTTTTAGTCCACAACTGGCTGCAACGATGGCCGCCGCAGATGAAATATTAATGGTGTCGTGTCCATCACCACCGGTGCCGACTATGTCAGCAAACTCATAATCGGGATGTGGGAAGTCTGCTGCATTTTGAATCAGAGCTTGGGCGGCGCCAGCAATTTCTTGTGGTTGCTCACCTTTTATTTTCAAGGCAGTCAGCAGAGAGCTTAATTCAATGTCTGACATCTCACCCTTAACTACCTGCGTAAAAATGTCAGTCACTTGTTCTTGTTGCAAATCTTCTTGCTGGTACAGCTGTTCAAGAATGTCATGGATAAACATGATTATACTCCTCCGCTTGGGGCTGCTTGGTTTAAATAAGCGATACTTTGTAACAACAGCTGACTACCATGACTGGTTAAGATTGATTCCGGATGAAATTGGAAGCCCAGCATACGATCTTGGCGATGAGCAACCGCCATTGGAATACCATTGAAATCTGCTAATACACTCAGTTCAGCCGGCATATTATCCGCCATTAAGGAATGATACCGTGCAACCGGTAAAGGCTGAGGTAAGTTGGCAAACATATCTTGGCCATCATGTTTGATTAAGGATGATTTGCCATGCATTACCTGATTGGCTCTAACGATGTCACCACCATACGACTCAACAATGGCCTGATGTCCCAGACAAATGCCTAAAACAGCAAATTGGCCTTTGACTAAGCTAAGTAAGTTTAACATGCAACCTGCTTGAGAGGGGTTTCCAGGACCAGGAGAAAGCATGAGCATAACGTGTTTTGGCTGTCCTTCTGACGTCAGTTGACTGGCTTGGTCATGCATCTTTTGTAATATAAATTCTGCCGGAACCGAATTTCGATATACAAAAAGCTCTAAACCAAGGCTGCGGAGTTCGTCGACTAAGTTGTAGGTAAACGAATCAAAGTTATCGAGTAGGAACACACATACGTTTGCATTGTTTATCTGCTTCATACTCGAGTTCCTGTTTGGTTGGCTGTATTCGATTGTGAACTGCTGATAATGGCGTGGATCACGGCTTGGGCTTTGCCTCTTGTTTCGTCGGCTTCAGCTTGCGGTTTAGAGTCATAAACAACACCAGCTCCCGCTTGAATATGGGCGATATCCTCTTTCACAAAAGCCGAACGAATAACAATGCAAGTATCCATATCACCATGGCCATTAATATAGCCAACGGCACCGCCATAACTGCCACGGCGTTCTTGTTCTACTTCGCGTATCAAACTAGCCGCACTTACTTTGGGCGCGCCCACTAAGGTGCCCATATTCATGCAGGCTTGATAAGCATGCAAGGCATCTAAGTCATCCCGTAATTGCCCCACAACGCGAGACACTAAATGCATCACGTGTGAATAGCGGTCAACTTTAAGTAAATCCGTCACATAACGGGTGCCCGGTTTCGATACCTTAGCCACATCATTGCGGGCCAAGTCGACCAACATAATATGTTCAGATCGTTCTTTTTGATCTTCTTGTAAATTCAGTTCTAGGCGGCTGTCGAGATCTAAATCAATACTGCCATCGGCACGTTTACCTCTGGGGCGTGTGCCTGCAATAGGATAAATCTCTACCTGATTACTTTGTTTGGTGTACTTTAATGCCGACTCGGGAGAGGCGCCAAACATGCAAAAATCGTCATCTTGTAAAAAAAACATATAAGGACTGGGATTGTGCTGTTTTAAGGTGCGATAAGCATGGTGTGGGTTGGGGCAGGGTAGACTGAAAATTCGCGAAGGTACCACCTGAAAAATATCGCCTGCTAAGATATGTTCTTTTAGATTAATAACATCTTGCTTGAAGGTCTCATCGTTTTTGTTTACCACCAAATCATTTTGCGTGATTTCTAGTACTTGCACTTCAGGTAGGGGTTTGATGGTTGCTAGTTTATGTTTAACCTGCTCTAAGCGTTGGCTAATGGCAAAATAATTATTACCCACATTTACGCCACTGAATACGCTACCTATGATTTCAGTCTGCCGTGCTTGATGGTCAATCAGTACTAAGGTTTCGGCTAGATAGAAAACAAAATCGGGGCAGGTGTTAGCACTATTTTTTACCTCAGGTAATTTTTCAAAGCTGGCGAGCAAGTCATAAGCAAAGGCGCCGCCTAAAAATACTGCATGAGGGTGCTGTCTAATTGCCGTTACTTTTTGCAAAATCAAGCGCAAAGCATCAAATACCGCTGGCGCTTTTAAACGACTATCTTCATCTAAGGCATTGTCTGGCTTGGGGAAATGCAAAGAGACTCGGCCCAAACTTGCATCAAACTCATGTTTAACACCTGGCGGACAATGGGTAATAAACAATGGTAATACGGCATGTCCGTTATCACTTAGAGCCTGACACGTCACTTGATGGCCATGACACTCTAATTTAAGCGCTGCATCCACCAGTAACAAACTTTTTAGGTTATCTTTACTGTCAATTTCTGCCGATTCAAGTAACAAATTATTGCTGCGGCCCTGACATAAATATTGATAGGCATGCAGTGGATCTGCGACATAGTTGGCCTGCACAACCAGTGTTTCGACCTTGCCTACTTTTTCAGTTAACTGCGCTAAGCTCATGATATTTTCTCGTTAATAAATCTAATAATTCCGCTGACCGTGGGTTTTTTATTTTATTTTTTAGTCAGCCTAAAAAAACACAAAAAAAAGCCCGCTAGTTACGGGCTTTTTTGGAAATTTATTTGCAGCAATACAAACACTCACAGCCCGTTAGTTCAGGTTGTGCCACCACCAAGTTGTGTTAGAAAACGTGTTTGATACCGACATATGCTATTTAACCTTGTTATTTTGCAGTTCACACTGCCTGTATTCATTCATTTTGCTTAAAATCAATGAATTATCTGATATTCATAATAGTTTGAGTATAATAGCCCAAACAGGGCGTATAGAAGAAAACAAAATCGCTGCGCTGTCAACACTGAAATTTGTTATATGTTAAATAAAAAAGTCCTAGTAAGTTTAAATACTCCCGTGATTTGCTTGCTCTACCGAATGAAGTCCATCCAATGAAAATAGATTTGCACAGCCACACTTATTATTCTGACGGGCAGTTATCGCCAAAAGAATTAATTGATCGTGCGCACAATATGCAGGTGGACGTACTGGCGATCACTGACCATGATACGGTAAATGCCATCAACGAAGCGCTTGATTATCAAGCCACTCAGAAGCGAAATATGCAAATTATGCCGGGAGTAGAAATATCTACGTCGTGGCATAATTTTGATATTCATATCCTTGGCTTACGTGTTGATCACAAAGATGATTTATTTTTATCCCGCTTGGCCGAGCAAAGTGCCGAGCGAGACAGGCGCGCCCAAGAAATTTCAGATAAATTAGTTAAAGTCGGTATCGATGGGGTGTTTGAGCAAGCGAAAGCCTTAGCTGGAGTGGGTCAAATCACCCGTGCCCATTTTGCCCGTGTATTAGTCAGTCGCCAGCTCGTTAATGATATGGAATCTGCTTTTAAAAAATATTTAGGAAAAGGCAAAAAAGCCCATGTCAAACCTCAGTGGGTTAGCATGCAAGAAGCCATTAATTGGATCCAAGACGCCGGTGGCAAAGCTGTCTTAGCCCATCCCGGACATTATGACTTAAGTACTAAGTGGCTTAAAAGGCTGGTGGCGGAATTTGCTCAAATCGGTGGTGATGGCATGGAAGTTATTCATTCACATCTGAGCCCCGAGAAAAAGAAGTTATTGGCCGATTTAGCCACAGAACACGGTTTACTTGCATCCAGTGGTTCTGATTTTCATTACCCAAATCGTTGGACTGAGCTTGGCAAAAACCTTACCTTGCCTACTCAACTTGAACCAATATGGCGCGACTGGAAACTTAGCGTTAATATATAATAAACATTAATTAACCTTACACTTGCTGTGACAGTAATAAAGGATCGTAAAGACCATGAGTCAGTTTTTTTATATTCACCCTGAAAATCCGCAAACGCGATTAATCAAACAAGCTTGCGAGTTTATTCATAAAGGTGCTGTGGTGGTTTATCCCACAGATTCGGGCTATTCCCTTGGTTGTCATATGAATGACAAAGAAGCTCTTGAACAAATCTGCCGTATTCGTCAAATTGGAAAAGACCATAATTTCACCTTGATGTGCCGCGATATGTCGGAACTGTCTGAGTATGCGCGGGTAGACAACGTGGCGTTTCGTATGATCAAAAACAATACGCCAGGCCCTTATACTTTTATTTTAAAGGCGACCAAAGAAGTACCCAAACGCCTGCAAAATCCCAAACGCAAGACTATCGGTATTCGGGTTCCGAATAACAAAATTGCCTTGGCCTTGTTAGAAGAGCTGGGTGAACCTTTGATGTCAACTACCTTGATTTTACCCGGTGAAATTGTGGCTGAATCAAACCCTGATGATATTCGCGATAAACTTGAACGCCAAGTCGGTTTGATTATTCATGGCGGTTCCATTGGCGAGCAGCCTACGACCGTTATTGACTTATCTGAAGGTGAGACCACTATTATTCGTCAAGGTAGCGGTGATATTAGTCCTTTTGTTTAGGATAAAGGCCCCATTTTGACAAATTCTTCTGACATTAAATTATCGCGTTTCTCGCAACATGATCCGGTGCAACAACCTTTGCCACTGGCTTTTGTGAATGGCGAAGCTTTAATTGAAAAACCAGAAGACTTGTATATTCCACCGGATGCTTTGGAGCTCATCCTTGAAGCCTTTGAAGGGCCATTGGACTTGCTGCTTTATCTTATTCGTCGGCAAAAGTTTGATATTGTTAATTTACCTGTTTATCAGGTCACCTTGCAATATATGGAATACGTTGATTTGATGATGGATCTCAAACTTGAATTGGCCGCGGAATACTTGCTGATGGCGGCTATTTTGGCCGAGGTTAAATCGCGTCTGTTACTGCCCAAGCGCCCCGATGCTGAGGACGATGAAGACGACCCGCGGGCTGAATTGATACGGCGTTTAAAAGAATATGAGCTGATTAAATATGCCGCACAAGAATTAGATGGCATACCACGCCTAGAGCGAGATGTGTTTCCAGCGAGTGTACAAACCGCTGAATCTGTGGCGCCTATTCGCATTTTGCCGCAAGTGAGTTTACAAGAATTAGTTTTGGGTTTTCAGTCTGCTATGCAGCGCGCTCAAGCTTTTGAGCATCATCACATTGCCAAAGAAGTACTGTCAACGCGGGAAAGAATGAGCCTGATCCTCGAGAAAATTAATGCCACTCATTATACCGGCTTCGATCAGTTGTTTCATGCCAGCGAGGGTCGTGCGGGCGTGGTAGTGACCTTTTTAGCGGTACTTGAATTGGCCAAAGAAAGTTTGATTGATTTGGTGCAAAACGCGCCCTTTGCTAATATTCATATTAAATTAAGTGGTGCAGAATAATGGCTAAAATTTCGAAGATACAACTAAAACAATTAGTTGAAGCGGCAATCTTTGTCGCCGACAGCCCACTTAATACCGAACAATTGCAAACCAGCGTTCTGGATGGCCTCAACGTAAGTAAAAATGCGCTTAATGAGGTATTGAAGGAATTGACTTTAGACTATCAAGCACGGGGCATTCAATTGATAGAAGTGGCGTCAGGCTTTCGTTTTCAATCAGTCGACAGTCTAAGTCCTTGGTTAAGTAAATTATGGCAAGAACAAGCGCCCCGCTATTCGCGCGCGATGTTAGAAATATTGTCCTTGATTGCCTATCGTCAGCCCATCACCCGCGGTGAAATAGAGGATGTACGCGGTGTATCGGTCAGTAGTCACATTATTAAATCTTTAAGTGAACGAGGCTGGATAAAAGTGGTAGGCCATAAAGAAGTACCAGGACGTCCCTCGTTATATGCAACAAGCAAAGGATTTTTAGACTACTTTTCGTTAAAAAGTCTAAGTGAATTACCCAGTGCTGAGACCTTTGTTAATATGCAAAGCCAATCTCAAGCACAACACCTGTTTTCTAGTGCATCTGCCAATAACAGCACAGATGATACCCCTTTAGTCCAATCTGATGAGTCAGGGGCCGTAGCGACCTCTCAAACAGATGAACCTGAGCAATTACATTAATGAGTGATAAATTACAAAAAGTATTAGCCAACGCCGGCCTCGGCTCGCGCCGAGAAATGGAAACGTGGATAGAGCAGGCTAGAGTATCTGTGAATGGCAAGCTCGCTACCTTGGGTGACCGAGTCGAAAGCGAAGATAAAGTGCGGGTAGATGGCAATTTAATCAGCCATGAACAAGAGTCAGTGATTTGCCGTGTGCTGATGTATAACAAACCAGAAGGTGAGTTATGTAGCCGCAAAGATCCAGAGGGTCGTCCCACTGTATTTGACCGTTTGCCAGGCATCAAAAATGGGCGCTGGATAGCCGTTGGTCGCCTTGATTTAAATACCAGTGGTCTACTGTTGTTTACTAATGATGGTGAGTTAGCTAATCGACTGATGCACCCTAAACATGAAGTTGAACGAGAATATGCAGTACGCGTCTTTGGTGAAGTCGAAGCCGATCATTTGAAACGCTTGCAAAAGGGCGTCAAGTTAGAAGATGGCGTGGCAAAATTTACATCTATACGCAAATTACCCACTGACGAAGATAGTCAAAATAGCTGGTACCACGTGACGCTAGCTGAAGGTCGAAATCGTGAAGTGCGCAGAATGTGGGAGTCACAAGGTTTACAGGTGAGTCGTTTAATTCGGGTACGCTACGGTGCGCTTGAATTGCAAAAACGTTTGCCTCAAGGGGGCTGGATAGAGTTAATGTTGCCTGATGTGAATGCCCTGCGTTCGAGTGTGCAGTTGCCAGATGAAAATGAGACATTAATTAAACTTGACCCCGGTAAGTTAGATCATGTGAAATTGAGTCGCATGCGTCGCTCGGTGAAAAAACACAGAGTGAATCAGGCCAACAAAACGCGCTCTGGCAATACGCCTACTGAAAAAGCTGCAGCTGAAAAACCGCGTAATCAAAAACCACAGATTAAACGGTCTGACGAGTCAAGTCGAACTGATGCCTCTAAGGGCAACAAAAAGCCAAGTAATAAAAAACGCGGCGATAAACGTCCAGCGGGCAAACAACAAATTCGTTCAAGACAGGGACAATAGTAGCAAGCCCGAAATAGGCGCGCTAACCAAGATAAAAAGACAGCTCATCCGTGGTTTCTTTTTATCTTATTGCTGTGATTAAAGCTGGGCGGGGTAGGGTGATAGTAAAGCAAGTACCCTTACCCATCTCACTTTTTACCGATAGTTGACCTTTGTGTTTTTTGATTATGGTCGCTGAGATAGACAAACCTAAACCCGTTCCTTCGCCTACTGCTTTAGTGGTAAAAAAGGGGTCAAATATTTTGTTGAGCTTGTCTTTTTCAATGCCCTTGCCATTATCTTGCACATCGATAATGACTGATTCAGGCGTTTGAGAAGAGCTGATGGTTAAGACTCCTGTGCTACTGCCACAAGCATGTACTGAGTTCATAAATAAATTGATTAGCACTTGTGATAAATCGGAAGCTTGCCCTTGAATTTCGTCACACTCCGTTAACGCTAACACCACCTCCATTTTATATTTAAGCTCGTTACCAACCACCTTTAAACAATCATTGATACAGGCATTAACATTAACGGCTACAAACTCATCGTTGTCTTTGTGGGACATCTTTTTTAGATTATTGACAATATTTTTAACTCTTTCTAAACCTTCCAAGGCGTCGGCCAATAAAGGCGTAATATCTTGTTTAATAAAATCGATATTGAGGTTCTTGCGTAAACTTGCATACTGGCAAAGTAGCTCCTGACAGGAGGGCATTGTTGGCTGAGTACTTATGCCTATGACAAAGGAATCGAGTTGACACAAATCGGCCACGTAATCACTAAGCGTTTCTATATTGCTATAAGAATAACCAACAGGGTTATTAATCTCATGAGCAATACCCGCTGATAATTGTCCGAGTGCCGCCATTTTTTCAGTATGAACTAGTTGTTCAACAATAAGTTCTAATTGTTCCAAGTTGTCATACAATTCTCGGGTTTTTTCATCAAGCAAATTCTCAGCTAATTCACGGGCTTTTTTCTCGCGCGCATAGGCTTGTTTATAGGAGTCGAGCTCAGTCATAACTAATCCAAAATCGAAATAATTAATTTACATTTTTCTGCACCATTATGCATACATTCAGGGTGATCGATGGTCACCGTTTGATTAAACTGAGCCGCTGCACTGAAGATTAAACCTTCCGATAGATGACACAGTTTTCGCTTGGACTGGTAATACATGACTAAGACGCCATCAGTGGACGTATCGTAGTCAAACTTGGGCAAGTAGGCTTGTGGATAAAGCCGTTTTACTTCTTTGTGAATAACTCCATCAATGAGCAGCAGAAAATCTCTAACGTTATCAACCTTAGATAAATCAGCAGGGCTACTTGCAAACAAATATTTGAAAATATATTGGCCAAAGGTTCTAACCAAATCAGGCACTGGGATTTGAGTGCGCTCAGATATATCAGCAACAATAGCCATCAACTCGTCGTCATCGTATTGCATCCCTTTTGTGTATACCCCACCAGAGACGGGATTGACCGAATTAAGCACATCATTCCACATGGCCAAACCCATTTTGTCTATCACCATGTCAGATAAAGCGGTAAAAACTAATCCTTGCATAAAAGTTACCCTCGTTGCTTATTGGCTCGTGGTTTTAGTCGGCAGTTTGTCGTCTTGTTGCTGCACTGCGATGTTAAGTTGTATTTGCTGATTTTTTTCATATTGCCTAATTTTTTGGATAGAAAGCTTAGTGAATTCATGGCCTTCAGCCAAGACGAGTAAATGATTTTCAGAAAAAATGCTTTCATTCAAAATCATGCCATCTTGCAGTTCCTTGCTTGAAATGCCCAGTAAATTGACTTTCTCTATTACCAGTTCTGGATTATCTCTAAGCAGTTGCAGTAATCTTGCATCATAACGCAGACATTGTTGTTTATTTAACTCAATTAAAATTTCTGCATAATTTAGCTTCTTTGGCAGTATGAGGCCATTGGCGTAGCGCCAATAATCACGGGCTATGGCTAAAATCTGATGGCCTACACCGAGGGCTAAAGTCTGTTCCAGCGATTTGAACTGCTGGCTAATTAGACTGCTAATTTGCTGTAAATGGGGAGCGGGTGACAAAATCAATTGCACATTTGTCACTTGACCAAGAAAAGCATTTTTCTGTGCATGGCTCAGTTGAATATAGGGTGTTTGGTATAAGTTTTTTGGCAGACCCACTAGACCCAATTGGCAAAGAAAGCCAGCCACTCGCACATCATGAATATCTTGTTTGGATAAATTTAGTTTGAGGGCAATATTACCCGCTAGTTTTCCAATCTTTTTCAACATTTCAGCGTCAATTGATGGAGTCATAGCTAAAAAATTAAACAACATTTTTTCTAGCGACTTTTGCTTGTTTTGACTGAGTATTAAGGCACTTTGCAGCTGTTTGGTGCGCAGGTTTATGGTGTTTTCTAGTTCATCATTAGCCACTTTTAATTGTTTGTTTTGCTCATGAATTTTTTGCTGCAAAGATGTATTTTGGGCAAGTAGCTTAACCTGCTGCAATCCTTCTTCAACCGATACAATAAGTTCTGCGTTGTTCCATGGTTTATTAATAAACCGGTTAATTTGACCTAGGTTAACCGCATTAATGGTTGATTCAATATCGGCATAACCGGTCAGTACTATTCTATAGGTATGAGGATAAATCTGTGCGATCTTTTGCAGTAAGCGGGCTCCACTCATTTGCGGCATGCGCATATCACAGACCACCACATGAATAAACTGCTGAGCCATGATAGATAAAGCTTGGGTGGCATTTTCAGCAAATAAAACCTGATAGTTTTTGCGCTGAAATACGCGCTGTAAAGAACGTAATATACTAATTTCATCGTCGATGAACAGTACCGCCAGCGATGGTGTTGATACAGGTTTTTCAATGGATAGCGCCACATTACTCTCCTACTACAAATCTAAACGATAAAATTGATGTGTTAAGCCATAAATAAGGGCTAGCAACTCACAAATAAAACCTGATTCGTCATCTTAACTGGCGATTAAATTTGCTACCTTATTCAATAATGATTTATTGTCAAAAGGCTTACTGAGAACATCATTTGCACCTGCCACTAAGGCCTCTTCAAGCTTGTGGCTTGGCAAAGCAGAGATCACCAGTATTTTGGTGTTTGCTAAGTCCTCTTGACTACGAATAAAAGCAATCACATCGTAACCACTTAAGCCTGGCATACTTAAATCAAGGGTTATTAAGGTCGGTTTAAATGACTTTAACATCACTCCCGCTTGAAACCCGCCATTAGCTATAACAGTGGCATAGTTAGCTTTTCTTAATGCCCGTTGAATCGCATTAGCAAAAGGTGCCTCATCATCAATGATCAATATGGTGTCAGAAATAGCGGGCTGACTTAAGACATCCGGTATAGGCATATCATACTCTTGCATGAATCTGAGCAACTCCTCACGGCTCACCCGATTATTTCCGCGACCAGGCAGTTTATAACCTTTGATTTTGCCCGCTTCGATCCATCTAATGACAGTCCGCAGATTGACTTGGCAAAATTTGGCTATCTCTCCTGTGCTAAATGACTCTTGCATGGCTATCCCTATATTTTAATCTCAAGGTAGATTACAGTAGTTTTATTCTAGTTGCAATTGTGACATTAATGACATTTGTGACATTGCTCGCATTTATGTTATTCTCAGCTCCGTAATTATTTTTTTAACTAATTTTAGTTACGTTTTATCGAATAAAAGGTAATTTAGTTTAGTGGATAGATGTTTTTGCTGCACTCTCAGCCGTTGTTCACATTAATCAAACAAGGAAAATATGATGGAATCTTTAAGTAAATCAAGAATTTTGTTTGTGGATGATGAGCCTTCTATATTGAGTGCTTTAAAGCGTATGGTGAGTAAACTGGATTGTGAGGTATTAACCGCTGAAAGTGGGCAACAAGCCCTCGACATTATTAAAGATAAACCTGTTGATATTATTGTCTCCGATATGAAAATGCCACATATGGACGGCAACGAACTGCTGCAGAAAGTCGCTAAGCTGGCTCCTGAAACGGTAAGAATTGTACTAACTGGTTTTGCGGATATGGACATGGTGCTCAAGTCGATTAATGACGGGCATATATGGGGCTATCTGCAGAAGCCTTGGGACAACTATGAATTCATAGTAAAATTGAAGCAGGCTTTGCAGTTGCAACAAATTTTAGCTGAACGCACGCTAATGCGCTTAACGATTGCCCAATATGAACAATATCGTAAAAAAGAGTTTGAAGGCTTTATTGGTGACTCAGTTGCCATGCAGTTTGTTTATTCATGCATTGAACAATGTGCCCCGAGTCAGGCATCTGTATTTATTACCGGTCCTAGTGGCTCCGGTAAAGAGGTCGCTGCGCAGGCAATACACCGCTTGAGTAAACGTAAAAACGGTGCTTTTATTGCCTTAAATTGTGCTGCGATTCCCACTGAGTTAATGGAGTCAGAAATTTTTGGTCATGTCAAAGGGGCATTCTCCGGCGCGGTGGCTAATCGCGATGGGGCTGCAACCTTAGCTGATGGAGGGACCTTGTTTCTCGATGAAATCGGTGAAATGGATATGAGCTTACAGGCAAAATTATTGCGTTTTATACAAACCGGAACCTTTCAAAAAGTAGGTGGCTCGAAGTTGGAGAAAGTCGATATACGTTTTGTGTGTGCCACTAATCGGGATCCCCATGAAGCAATAAAAGACAAAAAGTTACGTGAAGACTTGTACTATCGTTTGAATGTTATTTCCTTATTAATGCCACCTCTTGTTGACCGAGGTAATGATTGTTTGCAATTAGCTCGACAGTTTTTAAGTCACTTTAGTGAGCTAGAAGACAAAGTGTTTGTTGGATTTACCAGTGAAGCTGAGGGCTTTATTAGCCAGTACTCTTGGCCCGGCAATGTGCGGCAATTACAGAATATAGTGCACAGCGCCGTCGTGATGTCTGAAGGGCCATTAGTCAATGAAAAAATATTACAAATGCAATTAGGTCAAGCAGGACAAATGCTCAGTGCTGCGCCGCGTATCAGCAGAATAAGTGAGGTAAACCATTCATCTACATCTCATGATGAACAAGGTAATGGTGGTGCTAACACCATTCTTACTTTGGCGCAGGTAGAACGCCAAGCAATCGAGCATGCTATCGATATTTGCCAAGATAATATTGTTAAAGCGGCGAGTGAGCTGGGGGTAAGTCCCTCTACTTTGTATCGAAAAATTCAACAATGGCAGGTTGCACCCAACCGCCTGTAACAAACTGCAATTCGCAATTCGCAAAATGCAACGGAGCCTCTTGCGAATTGCAAAAGCCTAAGATTCTCTTATGGCTTTCATTTAAAAAACATTCATATAATTCAATAGCTTAATTTTTATAGCAAGTTGGAACAGAACTTGTAATACACCTGTTAATCACTATTAATGTGCTACAGGTAAACTATGCAATTGGTCCAAAAAATAAAACTCATTTTGCAACCCGCAATTGTTCTTTTTAGTAACTCTGCTTGGTTGTTAAGCACAGAAATTACCGCCAAAATATCTCGCATTGTTACTATTGTCGTACTGGCAGGTGCCTTAACCCCTGTTTCTTATGGTACCGCAATGCTGGCGCTGGCCTTTCATGATGTGCTGCGCTTGTTGTTACGTTCTGGTGCGGGCTCACAAATCATTCGTTGTGATGGGACTCAACTTACCCGATTTGCCAAAAATGGCGCCACAATACAGTGGCTCATTTGTCTTACCTTAGCTCTAGTACAATTTTCCATAGCAGAAATTGTAGCCACTATCTATGCCAATCCTCAGTTGGCTGAGTTACTTAAATGGATGGCCTTGAGTTACGTGTTTTATCCCATTGTAAGTATCAAAGTCTTTCTTTTGCAAAGAGATAATCGTCTTCGTTGGTTCAGTTTGCGTAATGGTATTTGCATCGTGTCTGAAAACCTATCCATCGCTATATTTGCGCTGATGGGTGCCGACATTATGGCTGTTGCATTGGGTAAACTGGTTTTTTCCATATTGTGGCTAGCACTTTTCTGGTTTGCGCCAGTTAAGGGCTTTGGCATTGGTTTTGACCGTAAAACCTTCACTCACCTTACGCGTTCGTCGCTCCAACTGTTTGGCAGTGAGTTTCTAAGTGCGCTGCGTATGCACAGCGATACATTTATCGCGGCGAAGTTAATGCCACCTGAAATATTCGGCATTTATTCATTTGCAAAAAGTGCAGGTATCGGACTCAGTCAATCAGTTTGCAATGCGTTTAACGGGGCTTTATTCCCTTATTTATGCAAATTACAACGCCAAGGAGGACTCGAGAAACAATCTTGGTTGGTCTATCGAATTGCCTTAGGCGTGTCGCTGTTATTTGTACTACAAGCCCTATTTGTACCTATTTACGTGCCCATCATTTTTGACAGTGCCTGGTTAGTGACGATCCCAACAGTTTCTGTCTTGTGTCTAACTGCTATACCAGCCCTTATTGTCGATACCCACTGCAGTTTTCAGCGCACGGCCGGAAATTATCGAGCCGAAACACTGATCCGTTTTTGTTGTTTATTTATTACGCTTTTATGCCTGCTGGTGGCACGTCCTACTCAACCCTTGGACTTTGCCATTGTTTTATTATTCAGCGCCGTCTTATGGTGTATAGCCGTTTTCACGAGCGCTACTGTTTTCAATAAAGCTAAACCTTTTTTGCTTGTCTTATTAGGAAAAAAATCTCATGAATATTAATAGTGCACCGATGGTGTCGGTGGTTGTGCCTATGTACAACGTTGAAAAATATATCAAACAATGTATCGAATCAGTGCTCGCACAACATTTTCAAAATTTTGAACTGATCCTAGTGGACGATGGCTGCAGTGATAAAACATTACAGTTGGTTAGCCAGTTTTCTGACTCCAGAATACGCTTAATTCGGCAACAAAATAGAGGCCTTTCAGGCGCGCGTAATACAGGCATAGACGCCGCTCGTGGGATTTATATTGCTTTATTAGATGCGGATGACTATTGGAAAGCGGAAAAATTGACAGCACATATTGCCCATTTAAATAGGAACCCCAAAGTAGGCGTGAGCTATTGTCCCTCTTTGTTTGTGGATGATAACGGACAATTATTGGGTATCGGCCAATACCCTAAATTGCGCGCAATCACGGCGCAACATGTATTCTGTCGCAACCCAGTAGGAAACGGCTCTGCAGCTGTTATTCGGCGCTCTGTATTGGCAGATATTGCTACTTACGGAAAGGGCAGTGATCGTCAGCGCAGAATGTATTTTAACGAAACATTAAAACAGTCAGAAGATATTGAGCTTTGGACACGTATTGCCTTAAACACACAGTGGCAGTTTGAAGGTATTGCTGCTGCTCTGACTTATTATCGCGTTAATGATGGGGGGCTATCTGCCAATTTAACGCGGCAATTTAGCAGTTGGCAGCAGGCGGTCAGTCTCAATCAAGCCAATGCGCCTCAGTTTTTTAAAGAGTATTACAATTTGGCCAAAGCCTATCAATTGCGTTATTTGGCCCGCAGAGCCATTCAAACCAATAATGCCTTGCAAGGACTCAGCTTAGTGCATAAAGCCTTGTTATGTGACTACCGTATTTTATTGCAAGAACCAATGCGAACCTTAATAACCCTTGGCAGCGCTTGGTTAAAATTACTGCCCAATGGTTTGTATAAACGCATAGAAAACATTGCCATGAGTCGCTTGGGCCGTCGCATGATCAGTTAGCAGCGTAAACACCCCGGTGTTTACTTTTTTGGCCCCGCTATGCGGGGCTTTTTTTTAACTACTAAACAAAGGCGCACAGTAATCCTTGGCTAAAAGCTTTCAGCCATCTACCTTGTTCAGTATTTAATTAGGGATCATGTTAAGCGGCTTATCGCATGATACCGGTACAGAACGCTGAGATAAAACTGAGGCCTTAAGGGCAATGTCACTGCTTTTAGACGTTCAAATAATAAGGCCCACAAGGGCCATAATCAGGCTTGTTAACACTTAAATAGTAGCGGCAAACGCCAATAGTTTGTCCGGCCTAAGTTTGGGCCTTGTCACTATTTGCAGTAAATCGCTGGATTCACCCTGAATGGGTAATATTTAAGATTGCTGTAGATACTTTTACTGAGTTAGCAGAATGCATTAATACCGTGGTGTGCATGGATGTTTTGCCACCATCACGTTATTGCTGTTCAAGAAGTTCAAGACTGGCAGTGTCGTAAAATGGAATTGAAAGCGCTGATAGCCAATGTCTTTCGTCCCTGAAAGACCTTTTTATAAGTATAGCTGTATTACTTTAGTGTTTTGCTTGGCAATTTATTGGCTCAATAGTTTGGTGCTGCGGTACTTCTTGACTAAGTTGAGAACGCTTTTAACCCGCCATGAACACCAAAATCCACATTCACGACGATAATAATTAAGCTGATCAAGCAGGGGAAAGCGGAAGCCTTGAGTAGGTTCGAAGTAAAATAAGTCAGCAGATTTTTTCATCCAATCGTTAGCATTTTGCCTTTGTACATGAATAAAAATAGCGGGGTTGTTGATGCGAATTTTACGACGTTGCTGGATCTGTTCTGGGGTGCGGTTCGCATAGTGACAACAAATCGGTGAAGGACGATATAGCTTTTTACAAAATGGCGGAACGCGACCACTGACGGTTTCAGGCCATTTTTGCTCAGGTGAATTCAGAAAGAAGCGCGGTTCACGCCAATTAATCCGGTAATATCGGCGCCTTTGTGCTACTGCTTTTGAATGGTCTTCAGTTGCATATTGTTCGGCATCCTTGTCGGTGAAATAAAATTGCGCTTGCCACATGCGCATTTGCTGTTTTCCAGCCTGCATTGCTTTTTTAAGCATAGGGCGAGGATCTTGAGCTAACATCTCATCGGCATCAAGAATATACCACCAGTCTTTAGCTGAAAAGAGGTGATGATATTGATTATAGACACGGTTTCTCAGTTGCTCTTTGAATACTTCATCGCTTCGAGCGGCGATAATGACACGGGGCTCTTGCTTAACAAAGGCTTGTAGTTTTTCCCATGTGCCATCGTTTGAACCGTTGTCGAACACATAAATGTTGTCACAAAAAGTTAAGGCGTGGTGTAGGGTTTCTATTAAAACATCGGCTTCATTTTTAACCATACAAATTGCGTTGATTTTCATGTTTTGTCCCTCTTAGAAACTAATTGAATGTGATTTTTTTATTTTGTAAAAAGTATTAAGACATTTGCCTAATATGTTCCTACATGTCATTTCTGATTGTTTCAGCCAGGACCAACTAAATAGGGCAAGACGATGTTTGGTTTTTAGTTTAGTGCGTGGATCTGACAATAATTGACGAGCAATGTCATAACGCCTTTGTTGGATATTGAGTTTGGCAATGTGACACAAATGCGCAGCGCAATAACGCAACATATCCGGTTTTAAGTCGGCATATTGTGCTTGCTCAGCTAAGACCTGAATACGCTGACTAAATGCGCACTCTGTGCTAGGTATATGATGCTGAGTAGCTTGGTTTTGTGCGTCGCAGTGATAAAGTAAATGGATGTTGGGTGAATAAGCGATAGTGCTTTTAAGGGCCATATTGCAAAATAAAGTTTGATCTTCGCCCATCGACTCGCCTACTGGGAAACCACCAAGGCTCTCGAATATCTCACGTCTTACCGTCGTACTAGAGGTCATAAAAGGTAAATTACCTTGCGATGCAATATGAAAATAATTGTGCAAGAGCATGCCGTTGGGATTCACCTTTGGCAGATAAATATTGGCGTCAACATAGCGCTCATCTGACGCCACTATCTGATAACGAGAGGCGTACAAACCGGCCTGTGGAAATTGATTGATCAAGGCGACCATTTCTTCTAAGTACAAAGGTAGCCATTCGTCATCGGCATCTAAGAATGCGATATAAGAGTGCATGGCTGCCGCGACGCCCCTATTGCGAGCGGCAGATACGCCTTGGTTTTTTTGACGAATAAGGGTCAAATTAGGCCAATTAAGTTGCTCAACAAGGGCTGCGCCATTGTCACTTGAGCCATCATCTACCACGATGATTTCAGCCACAGAGTATCGTTGCTTTTGGATACTTTTTAATGTGCGTAATATGTGCTGCTCTTTATTATAAAGCGGAATAACAACACTAAATTGGGGTAAGTTCATCATTGACTCTCCAGTTAGAAAGGGCTTGGGTAAGAGCTGATTTTTTTGGCAGTTTGGGTTCAATAAACCCATCGCTAAGTCCTTTTTCAACCTGCCAAGCGACCTGTGCAAAGTCTAATTCATTAAGTTCAAACTGATAATTTTTGGCCATTTGGATTTGCTCACACCAGCCGCGACATTTACGATGATAGTTAAGTGATATCACCGGAGTGTCTGCGAGGTAAGCCATAATTGCCCCATGCAAACGCATGCTGATAACACATTTGTATTGACCTAAGTCGCTTAATACTGCAATGGGATCAGGGTTGTAGGGTTTAATATATAAAGGAACAGTGCTTTTAAGTTTGCGCATTATGGGGTGGTTAATTTGCCAGTCGCCTAAAAATGCATGACCATTAAACTCGAGTAAGGTAATAGGCTCGCCAGTGGTTAAATGCAGACGAGTGATGAGCTGAGCCAATTGAATTACCCGTCTTGTCTCTGCTTCTTTATCAATATTTCCCATGGCATCGATTGCGACAGGACAAAGTGCAAGGGCAATCCCCAAACGTGCTGATTTAAGCGGTTGATAGTGTTCCGAACAGAGCAATAAAGGGGCCAAGTCAAAGGTTTTTTGTACGTTGGCATGAGGTGCGATACTCGCGGCAATATCCAAACTTTCGCTGTCTCTGACGCCAACAAAACTGCATTCGTTGAGAAACTTAGTACAAGCTTTCTCAGCGCCGCTAGTGGTAAAGGGGCCGACGCTAACACCAAGCGCTAAATTCGATTTTGACCGTGTTAAACCCATGAGATGGCGTTTTAAATTAATGTCAGTTTCACTGTGTAAAACAGAGCCTCCTCCGAAGACCACTCGTTTACTGGTAAAGGCTGAGCGATAATGTGCTAAACGATTTTCGCCACTAAAACGCTGGGTCGGCTTTAGATTTGCCGCTTGAGCGCCGATCAGCGGGTGTTGCACTGACCCAGCTAAACTTATCTTAGTGGTGTTACTGCCGAGTATGTGTTTGATGCCCCATGCACTGGCTAACATCAGTGCGTCATCGCCGCTATTGCGCATGCCATAATATCCAACGAGATAAGCATCATTTCTTTGTAACATTTAAGGCTCCTGGTTTAAGAGTGTTAAGGGCCATGCCAATCTAAATAATTGCCAGCCAATAAATCTAAGAAAAAGTTTCTAATTTTGGAGAGGTGACCAACTTGAAATAACAAAAAGCAACAAAAAATCTCTACAATTGAGTCATATGCTGGTGCTCTTTATTTGTTATTACCGTGTTCGCTCCTACATTACTTGCATAGATAAAGCAGAAACCGTACCAACAAATTTATTTATTTAAGTTATTGAAAATATTGAATAAAATGTATTTTTTGAAATGGCTTAACTTGGTTTTTAGCACTTTGCAAATTGCGAATTGCATTATGAAAATAGTATTAATTAGTAAAATTAAGACTTTAAGCCCACTCTTTCTCGGTTTATTAAAATTGAGGGTAGAATATCGTTAAGGTTAAGCGTACTTTTTGTGCTGAGTCGCTGCAGTGTGACATCGACACTGTGGTCCATGTCATTTTAACTCACGACATAAGTATCACCGCTTTTGAAGATGAAATGCAGCGGATTTTTTGGGGTTGAGGGCCATGCCTATCCAAATCAGTACTGGCCAATAGAGATAAGATAAAATTTCTAAATTTTCGAAAAAAGAGTAGCAGAATATAACAAGTAACATAAAAAAAGCGCTGCGACACAGTGAGTTATTGTGACTTTGTAGCAACAAATACACCGTGGTAAAAAATAAAGGTAGGGCAAGGGCTAAAAAGCCGACAATACCTTTTACATATAACAAACCATACCAGCTATGGTGTGATCCAATGGGCATGCCTTCGACAATTTTAGGACCAGGTTCAACAATACCATGACCCCAAATAGGTGCCTCAGCTTGCCAACGTTCAATGGCTAGTTTCGCCAAAGTGGCGCGAACGCGAGTTGAACCCGGACGAGAGGCCTTAACATCTTCATAGGCGTTCATGAAAGATTCAAATAAGGGTTGACCTAGTATGACGACGATTGGAATAACTACACCTAAGGCAATAAACCACCAGGGATTTTTAAATTTATGGGCTAAAAGTAGGGCAGGAAACAGAATGATAAAGATGGCCCAGCCAGCCCGTGATTGAGAAAATAAACACATTGCAATACAGCCAATAACCCCCCAGTTACGCCAAAAACGGTTTTTTTCTTGTAAGCAAAAAATAAGAAAAAGACAGGAAATAAAACCTGCAGCTGGCGCCCATGGTGCAAAAAAACGCCAGCGTAAACCACCGCTTTCAGGATTTAGGCCATATAAACTGACGGTAAAAAAGCCATCACCAGGCCCCCCGACAAATTTCAAGGGGGAGATAAACAAGTCACCGGGAGCCCCTACAAAGCTGACGAGTAAGGTAACACAAGCAAAAATGAAAGAGTGAAACGCTAGTATGCAAATGGCTCTTATGAGCATTTCAGGTTTAATATTAATCACCGAACCAATTACTAAGAAAAGCGGGATAAGAGCCCAGCCTTTTACCCAACCAATAGTCGATTTTATGGTTTGCCCCAAACCGAGAGCCCAATCAATATGGCCTATTATTAAGGCAATCAACATCAACAATCCGCTAGCAATCCACAGCCATATCATCGCTGAAATCATTGCTTTTGATTCGCTACCTTGCACATACCAACGCAGGGCGGCCATTGCGATTATTATCCAGCCTAATAAAGAGCCTGAAATATACAAGGCTCCGATAAGAAACAGCGGGTAGCTCGCTGTTATTCCATACCAAACTAGTCTTTCTTCAGCAGAATTTGGATAATGTTGTTGCGTTGCCATAATACGACGAGTCCAAAAGTGATCATGAAAAACCCTACAAACGCCACAACTGCCGCGATCAGGGGCTTAGGGCTACTTTGAACTGTAGGATAGGAAGGAATCGTTAACATTTGTAGCACGGGATAGGAGGCAAAAACGTCGGCCTTACTTGCCTCCAAATTTGCGGCAGCAGAGGTAAACACTGCTTCCGCCATATTAAACTCGCGTTGTATACGCTCTAATTCAATGCTTTCACGAGAAAAAACTTTTACTTGGTCAGAGACTTGAGCAATGGCTCGTTCTAATTCAGAACGCAATGAAACTTGACCTTCTTTGTTTGCAAAAGCATCAATTAAATCAGCGAATAATTGCGCGCGTTTAGGGTTCAGTTCTAAGTTTAAACCGTCAAAAAGTTGATTACTGTTAAAACCCAATATTTCCTCACTGCGCTGACGTATTGCTGCTTTGGTGTTACTCAAACGCTTTTGTTGAGCGAGAACTTGTGGGTGGTTTTCACCCCATACTGCACCAAATTCAGTAAGATGAGTAGTGGTAACATTTAGCTCGGTTAAATAGGCTCTGAACTCCACGTCTGACTGCAAGATAAAGGCTTGCCCCGCTGTACCGGGTGATACACCTAGATTTTTGCTCAGTTGATTGATATAGGTATCCAAGCGCGATACTTCCGAACGCACGTAAAGTTGGCGTTCATTCATACCTGACAGGGTCGTAATCAATTGAGTGAGTTGTTCAACAGACACTAATACCGAACGTTGTTGGAACTCCACAATAGCCAAACGTTTTTCATTCATTCTGGCGCGGTATTGGTCAAGAACTTTTTGAATACTCTTGTCCCGTCTTTTTACTTCGTCTTCCCTTAGTTTGTCTAATTCAGTTTGCAGCGATTCGTATAAAGCCCAGGCTTTTTTATTGGCTAAGTCTTCACTACCGGCATTGATAGAGACCAATAATATTGAGGTTTGCTCGGTTAACTTTATTTTTGCTTGACCAAATTCTTCTGGACTCAATTCTAGGCTTTTCGCCGCTCTTTGGCGCACGCCACGACTCGATAACATTTCTTTGTAGTTAACCCGTGGATTGAAACCACCAGAAGCGAAGGGAGCGCTGGTTTGTGAAACAACCTGGCCCACATCATCCAAACTAACGGAACTACTATTACCTGTGCCAGGCAAGACTAATTCCATGTCACTAGCATATTGAGGTGGACTGGCTAAATAGGCCAGTATCAGTAAGCCAACAAAGCAGTAAGCGATAAGAGCAATGACTAAATAGGGTTTTTTGAGCGTGCGGTAAATAAACGCTCTGAAACGACCATAGTTAGTTAAGGGAACAAGTGGATAATTCATGGTCAGCCTAGAACAATTTAAATGGGGTGATAATATCGACAATGGTCGCCGCTACATCACGTAAATTGGTTATTCCTGAGTCATAACAAGCGACCGCATCATTTGGCATCAAATAAGGATTGATTAGCTCTAAATGTGGCATTTTCATTAACTGCTCGACCGAGCGCTCTATTACTTGAGTTTCACCAGTAATTGGATTTTTGCTCGACAATACGACGGTTCGAGGGGCATTAGTCCATTCTTTGCCTCCCACGCAGTTTGCCGATACTGCCGCTTGGAGTAGGCGTGTGCCATAAGGAATGTTAGTTGCGTAGCTGTCAACACCTGCTGATGAGTTACTGCCTGCAGAATCAATCAAATTAGACATAAATACTCGAAAGCCTTTGGGCGTAATTTGACTAGGACGAACCAAATGGGGTTGAAAACAACCAGTGCTAGGCACAATCACTCTATCGCCAGCGACTAAGGGATAATCGCGAACAAGCTCACCACTGAGTATTCCACTTAAGTCAACCTGCACTTGCCAGCCTTGGCGGATCAAAATAATTTGATCAATTTTAGCATCTGGCCTAACCCCAGAGGCGGCGCGAATCGCTTCAGATAATAAGCGGGTATTTGAATAGTCGCCTGATGCATTTGTTCTTTCGTCCATAACCGCATTAGGATTTTTGTTGTTGATCAGTACGCGACCCGGTTGAAATACCGCACCCGCCACTGACACCTCAATTGCAGCCCAATTTAATACTTGTACAGCAACATTGAGACTAGAAGCTTGAAAAATGTCGGCTCTAACTAAGGCTAATTCGATGCGGTTTTGTAGATCGTGAGTGGTGGTGCCCGCGGCACTGATGTTGCCAATGATCGGTAAATTAATCCCGCCGTCATGATCAATAACATAGCGCCCACTGAACCCTTCGCCATTTTCAATTAACACATTGAGCAAATCCCCTGGACTGAGCAATAAACCTTGGTCAACAAAAGCAATATTGTGGTTGCTGGCGGAAGTGGGGTAGGGCAGATGTAGAGGCTGATCAATGCGATAATTTAATGGAGCAGCAAAGTCTTGTACTTTAGCGCAATCTAAACCCATTGCAAAAGTCCGCTTGGGTACGGCTTCATTTAAAAACAGTTCACCTTGGCCACCAGGCGTGCCGTGAAATCGTTCTTTAGCCAGGGTTTCCTGAGTGCTAGTTTGAGCACAAGCGCATAAGAGTGTAAGGCTTAACCCGATAGCCAAATATCTTAATACCAAGGCTGTTGGGTTTTTTTCAGTGTTTGTCATGTCGTTCACTCCTGCATCATTTATATTGACTTTGCAGAAACCATACCAATAAATATTATTTTTTAAGTTATTGAATTTATTGATTAATATTTATAAGGTAATAAGAGTGAACTGTTCTTTTCGCGAATTGCAAATTGCGAATTGCATAATGAAAATGGCATTTAGCCTGCAAATAACGATAGTAAACGTAATTTAAGCTTAAAATAGGCTACTTATAAGCCGCATAGGTTCAACCTGAATAATGCCCAAAAGGCTTAACAATAAATTGCATTTCCACAATTAAAGTTAAGCCTGTTACACATAAGCCAAGGTCTATCTAACTTAATATGCGCCTTTAGCGCCAAGTACTGCAGGAATAGTTTTGAGTAAAATAGTAAAATCGTTAATGATACTTTGTGTGTCGAGGTAATGGGTATCTAAGGCCATTTGTTGCTCGAAATTGGTGTTTGCTCGACCTGAAACCTGCCAGAGTCCAGTCAGTCCCGGTTTACCCACCAGCCTTGCCATATCAGATAGGCGATATTGATAGGTTTCAATTGCTAAGGCGGGACGTGGGCCGATTAAACACATATCACCTTTAATAACATTAATGAGCTGTGGTAATTCATCTACAGAAAACTTACGAATAAATTTCCCCATGTTGGTCACACGAGGATCATTGATATATTTTTTGCATACCCCTTGGCGGTCACTGGCAGTCGGCTGAGGTTCTTGATAACGGCTATCGGTTTTTATAAACATTGAGCGAAACTTGTACATGGTAAAATGCCGACCATATTCACCAATACGAACTTGCTTGAATATAATGCCGCCGGGGCTTTCTAAGCTTATTAATAACATAACGATTGCGATAAACGGGCTAAGTATTAACAATATCACTAAGGCCGCTAGTTGTTGCAATGGCAGGGGGATGCCTTGATGAGCAAAGTTTGGTGAACTATCTGCAGTGCGCTCTGGGTACATATTGGGTATCGCTTGAGTATTCATTATTTTGCTCCTTTAGATGCGGCATTTAAAATAAAAACATGAAATAAAAATAGGGGGGTGCCAATGACGTAGCGCTTGAACTTTTTAAGCGGCTCTTGCATCAATCGCCATACCCACTCAAGTCCTAGCTCTCTTATCCAAACTGGAGAACGTTTTATCTGTCCAGAATAAAAGTCGAACAATCCGCCTACGGCTAATGCTGTTTGACAGCGTAACTTAGCTTGATTTTCAACTAACCAGCTTTCTTGAATAGGTGAGCCCATTGCCACTAAAAGAACATGACAACCACTGGCATTAATCTGGGCAATTTGGTCCTCTATCTGGTCTTTAGGCATATAACCGTGTTGCACGCCGGCTATTTTTAGATTGGGGTAAGTAGCTTGTAAATTGGCTGCCGCTTTTTCTGCGGTGCCTGGCTTAGCCCCAAGGAAGTATATTGACTTGCCTTGTTGCTCACAGGCCTGGCATAAATGTGGCAGCATGTCGGTGCCATTGGTGTTTTCCTTAACACTGTATCCTGCTGTTTTCGCAGCCATTCGAATACCTGAACCATCGGCAAATAAGGTATCGGCCTGATTTAGGGTACGGTGAAAAGCCGGATTACTCAGACTCAAATTGATTGAGTGTGCGTTAATAAAAAAACCAAGCTGTGGCGTTTCGTTTGGGCTTTCAGATGTCACCCAGTTAACCGCTTGTTGCATGGTTACGTTGGCTAGAGAGTGATTAAATATCCTTATTTTTGCCTCATGGCGTGTTTGCTCTTTACCCTTTCCATACAGAATGAAGCACATAACGCTTTTTATTATTAATAAGAGATAATCAAGGTAGCTTCCGTTTAGTTGCTTTTCTAATAGCTGTTGCTCATTTTCTATCGCCAATCCGGTCATATGATGTAATGAGTAGAGACTAAATAGCCCACTTCGGCAGTTATATTGATTGCTATAATTTAACTGGGTGTAAGGTGAAAAACTGTGTTGCATGGAAATACCGCAAAAACCAAGTGAGCCTTTTAATAGATCAAATAAATAAGCACTTTTGAGCAGCCAACCGCAGTTAAAAGAATGCAAAATAACCGTTCTGCCAAAGGCATCAGTTTTATACATGGATTTAAGGATTGTTTGACGACTTAAAATCGCCAGGCCGCTATTGATTAAAAATAGTGGTAATAAAACCGTCATCAGTATCAAGGCCAAAGGCTTATCGAGTTTTTCGCCCCGATAATTTTTACGACTGGTTTGCCCCTCGACGTGGGATAAATTGGTATAGGGAATAGGTTGCTTTAGCATAAGGCACTTCCTGCAATATTAGTTTAACTAAAGTGACTATTGCTATAGATGTGCCAAGTTGACTTTTGTTTCTATCTTCTTGATTTTAAACGTTTTATGTTATTTTTATCTGAGGTGTGTGCATGTTGCAGAATAAAAATATTTTCTATTTTGCTAATCATTATGCAAATAAAAAACACCCTAAAAATAAACAGATTTACAATCTTGCAAGGTGAAATTAGGAGATCTAAATGTGCTAAATATTAATTGAGGATATGCAAAATTAGGTGCTTTTTAGACGGGGAATAAACAGGTAGACAAGGGCGCTTACGCTTGATTAACGGGCTGAAAAATAGCGTAGTATTTGACAATGATTTGGGTTTCTAACTCAAGTTGTAAGGCTGTTTTGCAGATGGGTCTATTAATTTTTTGTAATAGTCTTGATGTTCGAGATATGAGTTTATGAATGAGGTTATACAGAAAATTAGTGCGCAGAGGACCAAAGTTTTCATGACGAATATAATCATCTAACTCACTGTCAAAGGTGTTATTCCATTTATTGTTCAACTCTTGAATAAATGAACAGTTTTGACTGAATTCAATAATATGGCCATTTTCACCCCATCCAACATTACTTTGCTCCGTGACTTGGTGGTTGCGATGGTTGATCAGAAGGTTTAACCATTCTCTCACTTTGCTCTCGTTTTTTGCGATTAATACCCCAGAGTTAAATCGTTCTGTATAACCTTTTGCCATAAAAAAATATTTATGTGGCTTAAATACGGTTTCAATAGGCGGACACGATGCTTGTACAAAGGCATCCGCATCCAAAAACACCACAACCTCATATCCTGCGTTAAATGCTTGTTGCATTAAGGTTAGTTTTAACCAGCAGCACTCAACGCCTAATTTTGAAAAGTAAGGGCGAGTCACCGCTTGGTAATCATAACCTTGTTTATTGGCATATTGATGGTGAGAGTCTAATTCTTTGTGGTAAAGCCACTGATAACCATTTAAGGCAATACTAAAGATCAAGGTAGATTTATTTTTCATTACAGACCCGCTGGTTGTCACATCATGTTGATGTAAAGCAAAATTCGCTCCACATTGCTTGAGTGGACAAAACCAGATTCGGCCCATCTAGTTTGCAAAATTTCCAATAGATTTATTCAGTTTGCTTTGCATATTGCAAAAAAGATCGTGAATGCTCCTGGCTTATTAAGCTAATCCCTTTAAATATAGGCTCTGTAGCCATTGGCACACTTCTGGCTAACACTTCAACCGAATCAAAAATATGCCAATTGCATGAATTAAATAGGAGGAGTAAATGAATAAAATATTGAGTTTGATAATTAGCGGGTTAGTTAGTGCACTGTCGTTGTCAGTCCATTCGACTGAAACCCAAAATGGTGATTATGTATGGACGTTTCTGAGCTCAGAGCCATGGCCAGTGGGATATCAGCAAGATATTGGTAAACCAAATAATTTAACTTGGAATTTTAATGACTATCCAGCTGACTTTTTTGCGAGGATCAACAATGCGCTGCCAGAGCGTGCTATTAACAAGGCTTTTTTAACTGATGATGCTGGTTCTACTATTAGTTTGGTAGAAGAGGGGGAGGTATTTATTACCTTTGTACATGAGGGAGCTGGTTATCGAAATTCATTTGGTTATTTCATTTTTGACCCACAAAATCCTCCACAAACTCCCTCGGACGTGAGAGAAATAGTGGTGTTCCCTAATTTATCTTACCCACACCTGACCAATGGACATCGTTTAAGTTTAGGTACGTTTCCTGCGGATACTCATATAGGTTTTTTTATTGTTGCAAATGGTTATTGGTATGACACAGGCGTAAGACCTAAGGCTGTACCCTACTACTACTCGCTACAGCACCTTAATCCAGAACAGGATCCGAGCTTACGTCAACATGCGGTACTTTTGTTGGACGAAGAGGTATCTGAGGTCGTACTGGCTTTTGAAGATTTACCGCGTACGTGGGGCGATAATGACTTTAATGATGCAGTATTTGCCGTGAAAGTGACGCCAGAAAGCGCTTTAGCGACAAACCAATTGAAGGTAGTCCCTCAAGTTAACGACAAAGACGCAGACGGAGTGATAGATGCTGAAGATGAGTTTCCGGATGACTACCAGCGCGCGTTTAGTAGTTATTACCCATCGCAAAAAGAGTGGGTGACCCTTGCCTTTGAAGATAATTGGCCAAATCAAGGTGATTATGACCTTAATGATTTAGTGATCAGAGAGAGGCTGCAAGTTATCTATAACGCTAATGGCAAGATCACTGGGTTTAAACTCAGTGGCTATATTGATGCTCGTGGTGCAGCAAACCACAATGGTTTTGGTCTTCGCTTGCTCAATACCGACAACGACATTGTCAGCCAAGCTAATATTGTAGTTGGTGGTCAAAGTTTTGCTAAAAGAGCAGAAAACTATCAGTCGGATACCGTATTAATTTTATGGCAAGATAGTCACGAATTTACTCAAACCAATGGACAAGATAAGTGTGCGCATTTTAACACCGTAATAACGTGTGAGCAGTTTGCCCCCATCCCATTTGAGTTAGATGTTAGTTTTGTATCTGCGCTTGCTGCATTACCCCATTCCAGTTTGGACTTTTTTATCTTTCGCAGTAATGACCGCAGTCTAGAAATTCACTTCGCCGATTACCCTCCTACAGATCTTTTTGATTTTGGTCGCTTTGGTCGCCTTGACGATACATCAGATCCGCAGTCTGGTCGCTATTTTAGAAACGAGCATAACCTACCATGGGCATTAAAAATTAATAGTGATTGGCGCTATCCCAGGGAATATATAGATGTGTTGTGGGCATATCCAAACTATGAAATATGGGTGGAAAGTGCTGGGCAGCAAGCTCAAGATTGGTATCAAAGTACCGAAAGACCACATCATATTTATTAAACTGACAAATGAGGATAAACATTATGAAAATGGTCACAAAGCGATTTTTAAATATTACACAAATAACAGTATACGCTGTTGCGTTTTTTGTTTTAGCCGGTTGTGGTGGTGGGGGCGGTACCAATTCAACGTCAAGTCAGGCTTTGCCGCCTCCAGTAGTAATCCCTGTTGAAGCCCCGAGTGATTCGAAAGCCTTAGACTACCAACCTGACGCGGATAAACTGAGTCATAGCGCTGAAACATCGTCGGACTTATATGTTGAACCTGACTTTGATTTTAATAGTACTAAGGTGGTTACTTTTGATGTCAGTGCAGCAGATTTTAATGATTCACCTTTGAGCAACCGTCTTTTGGCCATTTCATTAATTGATAATGGCATAATGGATTTTGCAGACCAACGTTTACAAGATAAATCGATTATCGCCATTGTTAAAACAGATACTACAGGCAGAGTCTATTTGTCTATTGAAATGCCCATTTCAGCGCAAAAAGTGCTATTAGAATTGAAAGAGATTGGACTTGAAAATAAGGTGATGTTTGCTCTAACTGACGGTGAACCCGTCATCCACCATTTTAAGCCACAGCTAGAAGAGTAATAGCTAACTATGCCATACCATCTAAAACGCTACGCACTTTGTGGTAGCGTTTTTGTTGTTCTTCGCTCAGTACGCTGTTTTCGACTGTTTTTATGCACTTTTTAACCAGTTGATTACTCATTTTTGTTGCACCGAGGCTGGTGGATTTAGCGGCAATAATTTGCAATAGATTAAGCGCAATAGAGGCATTTTTAGGCATGATGGTGAAGGCTTGAGTGAAGCTTTCAAGTGCATTTTCAACATCACCTTTACGATAGTAACTAATCGCATTGTTATTCAATTCGCGAGAACTACATTTTATTGTCGATTTTTCTTTAATTTCTTGATGAATATAGTGCAGAAAGATTTCACCCTGATCAGAATGATTTTTACAGCGAAATTCTAACTGCTCTAATATGGCCTGAGCGCGCTCATGCAAGCCCACTTCATGAAAGGCTTTAGCTTTATCGAGTAATGCATCGACTCCTTCATTCTCCCAATTTTCTTCATCTAATTGTTCAATAAGTGCGCGAGCTTTTTCTTTTTCATTTTCCAAGTACAACAATCGAACGTTGATCACCTTCATTTGATCTTGTAATTCGGCTTTGGGAAATGCCACTTTTAGTTGACGAACGTACTCGTTTGCTTGCCTTATCAATTTATCGGTATCACCTTCATCGGCCGTCATAGCATAGTCAATCCCGGCTCTAGCAACATTTAAATAGTTTTCAGGTTTATCGTGAATAGAGTTTTTAGCAAAACGTACTATCTTTTTGGCTGCTTCAAATTGTGTTTCATAGTCGTGGGTGATACGCG
>Ga0163215_100395_pt1 | contig 80276 bp, 66 predicted proteins | sample SynspAceP_FD_185934 | JGI IMG/M metagenome (GOLD analysis project Ga0163215, IMG submission 185934) | Saline lake microbial communities from Ace Lake in Antarctica - Synechococcus sp. Ace-P (Hybrid Assembly) | ecosystem: Environmental > Aquatic > Non-marine Saline and Alkaline > Saline | place... | reverse complement strand
CCGGCATCACCGAACCTGCCTCAGGTCGGGAATGCAAGACCGCCCAGACAAGAACCATTCAGGTTCACCGGAGAGAAGGATTGAACCTCATCAGACACGCCATCGCCGAAGGCGATGAGTGACAAAGTAGAAAGTTGCCAGAGAAGAAAGCGTCGCCAAACATGACGGCAGCAACCGAGCACCGCACCACGGCTCGATTAAGTTCAACGCCGAAGGTCACCGGGAATGCGGACCAAATCGGAAAAGTTCAAATTGCGATAAAAGCTGATGACCCGAGAAAAGTCGGATTGCCGCATGAGCAGCATTCTCCGGTGCACCGCATTGTTCGTAGCGCACCCTGGATCATGCGCGTAGCAACACGCCAAACACGGTTGGTGATGGTCGTATGATATCGAGCCACCAAGCAAGACGCAAGCAATTTCAGGCGTTGGACTCCAGGCGTCGGATTCAGGCATTGGAAATGGCGGGCGTCGGATTCAGGCGTCGGAGATCACAGGCGTTGGATTCAGGCGTCGGAAGTCACGGGCGCCGGAATCCGGCGTCGGAGATCGTGGGCATTGGAGTCTGGCGTTGGGCATGGCCGTGCGAGATTCAGTGCGATCATTTACGTCTACGAACGTTGGCCGTCAGCGGGTACGGCCGATTGATTTTCCATTTGTAAACGCCTGATGCCGTACTCCGTTGCACGGCATGGTTATCCGCCGTTGTGAATTCTAGCCGAAGTCGAGCCGTTGTTGAGGATCAACTGGAACACGGGTCTTCCGGAGCGCGTCAAGCGTTGCTTGCCGCTCTTCTTCTAAATTCCGGAGATACTGTTTCGTCAGTTTGGATTTGGTTTCTTCGATCTTCGGATGATGAATCCACTTTCCACGCCCCATCCCGCGTTTTTTGTACGTGTCGATCAGTGCGGATTTTAGCTCCCGCCTGTCGACCACTCGCGGAAAACGGCTAAAGTCATACTCGACCATCGGATGGTCGTTTTCGATCACCCAGTCAAGTTTCTTCTTGTCGACGGCGTGCGTGACTCTGATCTCAACCATAAGTCGGCGAGCGTCTTTGGTCATAATCACGTCGGGGATGAATGAGTCGACCCTCGTTTCAAGTTGAACTGTGTCGAAGTTTAGGCGTGTCCATGGCTTCACGAGATGTTCGCGTTCGGTGTAGCGCCCCTCGACAACGACATTTGCATCTGAGAACACCTGAAGTTCAGGCAGCAAAAGACGTTTGTGTTCGGCGAGGATGTCTTTCGCCATTAGATGGATTGCCGTTTCATAGCCCGCCCCACAATCGGAACCACGATAGTGTGAAAAGTAAGGCCGCTTGAGGTCGCCTTGGTGCGATTGCAAGCGATGCCCGCATGCAGGACAGACGCAGTTGCAGTCGAGACCGCGTGACACCGTGTCCGCTGTGACGAGCTCACCGTTGTGTAATCCGTACGGGTTCTTCATTCCAGGTCTTCGTCGGATAACGTAGAGGTCACCGGGAATGCGGACCAAATCGAAAGAGTTGGGATCGCGATTGACATTAATGACCCGGGCAAGTTTGAATTTTCGCGAGAGCAGCATTCTCCGGTGCACCGCCGTTGTTCGTAGCGTACCCTGGATTAAGCGTGTAACGACACGTCACACGCCGTTGGCAATACCGCAATCGTATCGAATCTCGAATCCAGACGCAAGCAATTTCAGGCGTGGGAAATCAGCAGCATTGGATGCCGGCGTCGGGAATTGCGGGCACTGGAATCAGACGCCAAAAATCTCGGGCGTTGGACGATGCAGCTTGCGGTTCAGTTCGGTCACCAGCGTCTACGAACGTTGGCGATCAGCGGGCGGCGGGAGTTGATTCTCCATCACCAGAAACGTCGCCACCGCCGCTCCGTTGCATCGCATGGTTCGTCGTCACGCTGCATCGGCGAGGCGGTAGCGATATCATCTCGTAGTCACCTTCGGATTGTCGTTTCCGAAGATCCTCCACAATTCGGTGAATATCGTTGTCGAACTTTGCAGCTAAGCGCCGTTTGGTGGCAAGGATTTCGTCGTTGGGATCAGGAATCATCTTCGGTCGCCTTCAGTTGTTCCGGAGTGCAAATCACCGGAGGAACAAAGCCAGCATCACGACAGGTCGCCGCGATCTGGGATTGCAGATGTGGATTGAGAATGTGTTTGAAGTTCCACGTCACAATAAATTGTACACCATTGGTCGCAGCCAGGGCGATATGCAACGCATCACGAGGTTCCGAGGCGGGCACGGCCAACTGAGCGACCAATTGCATTGCAAGCGATTCTGCCTCAAGCGAATCGGCAAGCAACGGAATTCCCCGCAATAATTCGAATCGCTCGGATGCTGCCGTTGGGTCACCATCGCCACATTCGTCGATTGTGAGGCGTGACGAAACCAATCGGTATCGTGAACGCGCGGTCGGCCACCACTCTCGCGTGATCCGCTGATGCGAGGCAGTATCGGGATTCGGATGCGGTCTGCCAGCGATATGGCCGATTACGGTCGTTTCAACGTATACGATATCCATCGAGACACTCTACCATCGACGAACGTTGGGGATCAGCGGGTGGCGGGAGTTGACATTGATCTCACCAAAAAACGCACCACCGCCACTCCGTTACATCCCATGGTTCTGTCGCATTGTCGGCCAAGTCAGCGTACCAGAGTCAGTCAGTGTAGCCAACGTAAAATCGATTGGGATTGACGAACGAAGGATTTCGGACATCTGACCAAGAGATGGTGGGACTATGTTTCAGAGACAGGCCGACGTCGGACCAATCCAAGGAGCAGCAATACGAATCCAACCAAGGCTAGTGGTGCGGCGGCAATCGACGGGAGCAACGCATTGCTGATGCCGTTTGCCAGATCGGAAGGCTTGGGGGTGGATGATGATGTTGCGATTGCGTCGAAAGACCACATCATCCCGACGACGGTTGCAATCAGGCAAACGGCCGCGAGCACGAGGGCGACGGCACCGGTCCAAACCATCCAGCGAGTTGCACGAGTTCGTGGTGCAGCGACCGATGCATGTCCGGCTTGGTAAGGATTTGAATCCATTATTTCCAGCGTCATCCACCGTTTTGTTCTTGCGACAGAACGTAGAGGTCACCGGGAATGCGGACCAAATCGAAAGAGTTGAAAGCGTGTTTGACGTTAATGACCCGGGCAATTTTGAATTGTCGCGAGAGCAGCATTCTCCGGTGCACCGCCGTTGTTCGTAGCGTACCCTGGATCAAGCGCGTAGCAACACGCCACATACGGACGACGATACCGCAATCGTATCGAGTCTCCGGTCCAGAAGCAAGCAATTTCAGGCGTCGGATTTCAGGCGTTGGAAATCAGCAGCATTGGATGCGGGCGTCGGGACTTGCGGGCGCTGGAATCAGACGCCGGAAATCTCGGGCGCTTGACGATGCAGCTTGCGGTTCAGTTCGGTCACCAGCGTCTACGAACGTCACGAATCACGGGGTATGCGGACTAAATCGAAAGAGTTCAAACTGCGATCAAAGTCGACCACCGGAAAAAGGTTGAATTGCCGCAAGAGCAGCATACTCCCGTGCATTCGATTGTTCGTAGCGTACCCTCGATCACGCGCCTAAAAACTCACCAAACACGGTTGACGATCGTCGTATGTTATCGAATCGCGAAGCGAGACGCAAGTAATCTCAGGCGTTGTGAGTTTACTTTCTGTCCTCGGGCGATGACAAGCGAGTGAAATAGCCTAGTTCGTTAGATAGGATCAGCAGAACAGCACCCGCAAGCATTGTTGTGCATCCAAAACCGAACCAGTCACCAGAGAATGCTCGGTATGCAAGCATTGCACCGAGGGTTGCGATGATTGTCAATCCTGTTCGACGTTGTTCTCGAATTGGAAGTGTCGCGAACGAACTATGAGACGGTCCAAATCGTTTGTGAAACAGCATCGGGACGCCCATCCCGAAAATCCCTGGTGGTACACCCAGGATGAACGCTTGCACAGGGTTGCCCAGGGCATAGAGCACAAGCAGGAATCCACAGAACGCTCCGTAGCACAGCATGACCTTGTCGAACGGCACAATTGCATAGCGAGATTTGAGCTTCTCTGCCACTCGCGTTGCCTCCGTATTCATCGCTGACCTCGTGAGAATCAATTGGGTGACTTCAATGCAATAATTAACACGACGGCCAGTGCGGTCACCAGCGCCTACGAACGCTACGAATAACGGGGTATGCGGGCCAAATCGAACGAGCTGAAATAGCGAGTAAACTCGACGACGTGAAAACGGTTGAATTGCCGCAAGAGCAGCATACTCCCGTTCATTCGATTGTTCGTAGCGTACCCTGGGTCTCGCGCGTAGCGACACGCCAAGAACAGTTGGCGATGCCGCGATGGTATCGAATCGCCATGCGGCACGCATGGCATTTTCGGGCGATGGAAATCTGCGGGCGTTGGATTCAGGCGTCGGAAATCACGGGCGTCGGATACATGCGACGAACACTACTGGCGTTGGATTCAACTGACCGAGACCACGGGCGCTGGATTCAGTCGCCGGACATAGCAGCAGGCAAACCACCGGGTCACCTACGTCTACGAACAATAGCTTCAACCCTACTGAGTAGGGTCGTATTCGGGAATTTGGCCAATACGACCTAAGTGAGTAGTGTAGTTTGACCAATACCTCGCAGGCCGCTAAGGTGGTACCTGAACATAGTCTTTCCGACAAACAAAAGCAACCCTACCAACCTAAAGAATCATTCTGATGACACTTTTGAAATTTGAGGTCGCTGTGGCGTCGGCCGACGACGTGGGCGAGAGCGATCGGGCTTGGTTCCCGAAGTGGCTGCGGCGGTACGCGATGACGTTCCCCAAAGGTCTGACAGAAGAGTTGGCTGTGAATCGCGATACGACGCTGCGATTTTCTCGCATGTTGTTGGAGTCGGGCGCTCCGGCCTGGCAGCGTTGGCAGGCGGTGCGGTCGCTGGAGTGTTATCGCGACTTGATTTTGGGGCGGTCCGAGCCAGATTTGTCGAGCATCATTGCGAAACTCGCTCAAATGGGTAAACAAGAACGCAACCTTGATTTGCACGTGCCGCCGTCGGATGAGGAACTGGCGAGCATCCGCGGCAAAGTAGATTCTGCCGAACCCGTGCTGATTCAGACGATGCGGGGGGACATGCGTGTGCTGCATTACTCGATGGCCACGGAGAAGGCATACGTGCGATGGGTCAAGCGATTCATGGGGCACGTGGGGTCAACGGAATTGGCGTTGTTCAACGAACGGGATATCGAATCGTTTTTGACCAAATTGGCGGTCGAGGGGCAGGTGGCCGCGAGCACGCAGACGCAGACGCAATCGTCGCTGCTGTTTCTGTACGGTTGCATCTTGGGGAAGCGAATTGGTTTTCTGAACGCGGTGCGAGTGAAGCGGCCTGAGACGATGCCGGTTTGGTTCAGCCGCCCGGAGATTGGACGACTGTTGGAGCATCTGGTCGGTATGCACCGGATTATGTTTTTGCTGATGTATGGATCTGGTCTGCGTCACAAGGAGTGTCGTCGATTACGGATCAAGGATGTCTGGTTTGATGAGGGTCGCTTGTTGGTGCGTGATGGCAAAGGACAAAAGGACCGGATGACGTTCTTGCCCAAGCAAGCGATCCCAGATCTGCAGCGTCAGATTGCGTGGGCGACGCAGCGTCATCAGCAGGATTTGGAGGAGGGGTTTGACAAGGTGTACCTGCCGTTTGCTTTGTCGCGTAAGTATCCCAATGCGGGCCGGGAGGTGGGTTGGCGTTGGGTGTTTCCGTCGCGTCAACGATCGCGTGACAAGCGGAGCGGTAACGTGTGGCGGCACCACATCAGCGAAGAGCAGTTCGCCAAGGCGCTGAAAACAGCTCAAAAAGCGGCTGGCATCACAAAAAATGGGGCACCGCATTCACTTCGGCATAGCTTTGCGACTCATCTGGTTGAGGATGGCACGGACTTGCCATCGGTTCAGATGCTAATGGGACATAAAGATATTGAAACGACGATGAAGCATGTGCACGTCGAGGTTGGATTTGACGATCGCTTGCAAAGCCCGATTGATCGGCTGATGCAGGGGTAAGGTCAAAGGAGAGACGTCATCACCCGACACCAAGAAGACCGATGATGAAATTACTGGCCGTGCCGACGTCAAGGTTTGAGACGCGACAGGTTTTGACTGCCATCGAGTGTTATGTTCGACGCTTCTCTACTGGGTGAGTCCACTTCTACTGGGTGAGTCCACTTCTACTGGGAGCATCCACTGGATGATCGGGTGATGAATGCCCGAGTCGGGTAGTCTCACCGATTAAACCTTCGGTTCCTTCGGTGACCTTATGGCAGATCACCGGGCTTGGGGGAAGTTGCTCCCCGGTTGGGGCTTCGGCCTGAGTATGAGGGATCCCCCGTGGCGGGTCAAGCAAATTTGCGGACCATTGATCATTCAGCGTGATGCCCCGGTCCTTGGGACCAGGACATGGGGAAGGACATGGGGACAGAGTACTTTGTCGGGTGGTGTGATTGAACCTTTTTTGAGTTGGGCCGGAGTTCACTGGCGTTTCGTGGCTTCCGGAGATGGTGCGGTTGCCCCGAGGCTCGCGAGACGTGGGAGCTTCGCGTTTTGGGAAGGACGAACGTACAACGATCCTTAATTGGCTCTCGAAAAGAGGTTCTGTCTCAGGTTTCCGGAGGGCTTTCGCCAGGTTCTCCAGGATCGACGATGTGCCGACGGGACGTTATCGTTGGTAGCGTGCCAGTTGTAATTCCGACCGGGACGAGCCAGTCGGAAATCCACTCCCTCTTTGAACCCACCTCGTCCGACCATGCAACGAAAAACCGTACTCGCCTCGATTCGGCGTCTTCACAACAACCGCCACGCGTTGAACATCGCCGCAGCCAAACGGGAGCAGCCGGAATTGGTTGAGGCCGTCTATGCGGCGACGCCTTATTGGGGTTGGAAACAGGCTCTCAGCGACGCGGGGTTGTCCTATGAAACGATACGGATCGAGGTTCGCGAGACGATCAAGTGTCACTTGTGTGGCAAGGCGTTCCAAGCCTTGTCGACACACCTTCGCGTCATTCATGAAATCGACTGCGAGGATTACCGCGAGCAATACCCGGGCGCGGAGCTCGTATCCGAATCGATCCGTGAAGCGATGAGTGGCCCGACGGTCAACCTGCACCCCGACCGGATCCCGGATTGGGAACCTTTTTGGACGCCGGAGTATGTGCTCGACCGGGTCAACGAATACGCGATTCAAGGTTATTGGATGGAGTTGTCGGCGATCGCCGAGATCGATACGGCTCTGGTTGGTGCGGCTCGGGAAATCTTGGGGCTGACGATTTGGGATGACGTGTTGTTGCGAATCGGAATGGATCCGGTTGTTTATCGTGGTTGTTACCGGCCGAACGATTTCAAGTTAGCGGATTTGCAGTCGTTCTTAGAGGAGCGTCGTGCGGCGGGGATTTCGTGTACGAAAGCGGAATTATTCGCGACTTACGACGATCATCATCGTCGTCCCCGCGTGATGATTTGGGCGGTCCAACGTTACGGCAATTGGTCAGCGGCCCTGGACGCGGCGGGTGTCGATCGATCCGATCCGTTGTTCGGGGGTGATCGTTATCTCACGGCTGAAAGTGTGACGAAGGATCTGCGGCGGTTGCGTCGTGAACTGTCGGACATGTCGCACACGACGGTCAGTTTGCTGCCCTACGGGGTGCAGTTGACTGGCGCGGCGACGCGATATTTCGGCAGTTGGGATGCGGCCCTCGATGCGGCTCGAATCCCGCGCTCGATACGGCGCCGCGACGTCAGTTACGATAATGCTGAGGCGGTCACGGCTGCGATTGCACAGCGTTTCGAACACGGATTCGGGCTCGCACCGCTGGACGTTTTTTACGGGACGCGTAGTAACATTCAATTGTGGAAAGCCGCATTCGATTTTTTCGCCAGTTGGCGAGCGGCGGTTGCTCACGCGGGCGGCAGTTCCTCGCAAATCAAGCAGGCATCGCAAACTCCGTTGGGTTCACGCCCGAAGGTTTTGAAGGAACTACGCAAACGCGGCGAGGACGACGTGACGCGGTTGTCGGTAACGAGTCTGACCAGCGAGGAAGGTGACAAGCATTTATACGTGATGGCGGTCGGCTTTTTCGGCGGTTGGCAGACGGCGGTGCGCGAGATCGGGATCGATCCGAAATCGTACCACCAATGGAATCTCGAACCGCCGAGAAAGTATGTGGACGAGAAGGCGGTTTTGAAAGAGATCCGAAAGCGTCGACGCGAGCAGAGACCGTTGCACGCTCGCGGTTTGACGGGTGGCGACGACGTCGACGCGCCGCTGCTGTACACGGCTCGCAAACTGTTCGGTGATTGGGAATCAGCGGTCCGCGCCGCGGGGATCGAATACGACAAAATCGTTCGCAAACGGCAAGATTACGAGGCGTTGCGTGACCGCACGTACCGAATCTACTCGAGCGTCGAGGAGGTGACGGCGGAACTGCGACGGCGTCAGGCCGCCGGGTTGCCGCTGAACTCACGCGCATTGACCCACGGCAGCGAGAGCGAGCACCGTGATTTCGCGCTTCACAAGACCGCTGTGAAATTGTTCAAGACGTGGGAGAGGGCGCTCACGCGAGCGGGCATCGACGTCGAATCGGTCCGCCCGGCCTGGGTGACCGAGCGGGCTAAACGCAATCGGAAAAAGTGACATTTGGTTCTCGGAGCGGAGATTGGTCGCTCCGACGCGTTCGGTTCGGGGAACCGAGCGACTTTCCTGGATCGGGCGAAAACCGGGATTTATTGCGCACCACTCGTCTTCTGGGACAATTGAAAATTCGGGTTGGCCGTAGCGGACGAGGCTACGAGTCTTCGATGTTGCTGGAGCAAGAGGGCTCGTAACCTCGTCCACTACCCGAAGACTTAGCTGTCCCAGACCACTAGGTTCACCTTGTTCGGAGGTTTATACTGGTGGCCACTGAAATTCACCTTCCGCCCCACACTGTGTTACTGGCCGTAGTCGATTGTCTGAATCCTGGCATACCGGAGTACGCGTCGCCGACCTGACTCACGTCGGGATGCGGCGTGCGAACAATCAAGATTCCTACGCGATCATGCTGGCGGAGTCCCAAGACCGGTTCGACCGTCGAGGACATTTATTCGTCGTCGCTGACGGGATGGGAGCCCACGCGGCGGGGGAATTAGCGTCGAAAATCGCTTGCGAGCAGATCGCGATGCGGTACATTAGTTCTCAGAAACCCGACATGGGCCAGGCCCTCGGCGAGGCGGTCCATCAGGCCAACACGGCGATTTTCGATCGCGGGCAGAGCAACCCGGAATTCCACAACATGGGGACGACGGCCAGTGCGTTGGTGTTGTCCCAGGGGCAGGGCTACGTCGCTCAGGTGGGGGATTCGCGAGTCTATCGGTTGCGAGATGGCGTGCTCGAACAGCTCACGTTCGACCACTCGCTCGTGTGGGAGATGCAGGAGAGCGGCCAGATTCGCAGCGACAGTCCGTTGGGCAAATCGATCCCGAAAAACGTGATCACCCGCTCGCTCGGCCCCGGGGCTCACGTCATGGCCGACCTCGAAGGCCCGTTCGAATTGCAATTGGGCGATCGGTATCTGCTGTGCAGCGACGGGTTGACGGGATTGATCGAGGACGAGGATCTCGGCGTGTTGATGGACAGTTTGTCGATCGAAAAGATCGCGCCCGTGCTCGTTGATTTGGCGAACCTGCGTGGCGGTCCGGACAACATCACCGTGATCGTGGTCGACGTGACGGGGGAACCTATGGTGGCCGTGTCGGGAGGTGTGAAAGCCAAGCGAGCGTCGTTGGAGGGCGGCGGTTTCCAATGGAACAGCCTGCAATCCTCGCGGACGTTATTGGCGGCGACGGGGATCTGTTGGGCCGGTGCGATCGGGTTTGCGATCGCGGCGGTTTGGGGCGGATCGATGTGGGTCGGGTCGGCCGTCGTTGCGTTCCTACTTGGGTTGATCGCGTTGGTGATGTGGGCCACGGGGATCGGCGCGACCGATGACAAACGCCAATCGCTCAATAAGAGACGTGGGAAGAAACCGACGCCCAGTGTCGTGCAGGGTAGTTACGATTCGGGGTTGGAGAAATCCGAAATCGCGACGGGCACCGGGCCATATCGTCATTACAAGGTCGACCAGCACCAAGCCGTCTTTACGCGGTTAGCGGGGGTCGTTGCGGAAATCCGCCAATCGTCGGAACAGAATCACTGGATGCTCGATTGGAAATCGGTCGAGGGGATCGAAGCGGAAGCGGGCCAGGCTCGGACCGCAGACCAATGGAAAGGCGCGATCGAAAAGCAATGCGATGCCGCTCTGGAAGCGATGTCGTTGCTGCGTCGACATCATGATGATTCGGCCGGCGACACATCGGTTGATTTATGAGTTCCGTCACCCTGCGGGCTTGTCCGACAGGAACGTCAGGTAGCCTGACTCTCCGAGTCGGGCGTGAAAGGGACGACAATACTCGACTCAGAGAGTCGAGCTACGCAAAAGCGTCGCGTTAAAACATGTTAGCGAGGGCGAGGGCAGGGCAGGGTAGGGAGCACTCGCTTGCGTGTCGGGCTTGTCTTGTCTGGTTGCTTTCGTCAAAACGATTCAATCAACCGGTCGCTAGCAAAACGGCGGATGACGCCGAGGAAGTTTCGTTTTCAAACAAAGGATTTTGATGAGTCGACCGTCTGCCGGATCGCTGTCGTGGTTGTCCCTGATCCTCTCGACGCTGCGGCATCGCCGCGCCGTCACGCTCGCCGTCGCGATCGGGGTGGCGACGGCGACGGCGGTGATCACGGGGGCGTTATTGGTCGGTGATTCGATGCGTGGCAGTCTCCGCGGTCTGACGGTCGAGCGACTCGGACGTATCGAATCGATCCTTGCGCCGGGGCAATTCTTCCCGATCGATGCGGTGCAGCGAAACGGCGGGAAAGACTCGGACGGCGGAAACGACTCGCTCGCCGCGAGCGTGATCTTGTTTCCCGGTGGCAGTGTCGAAACGAAAATCGAGGGAGAAACGTCGGGCGGGATCCAGCGAAAACGGCGAGTCGGCGGGGTCCAGATTGTCGGTACGGACGAATCGTTCTGGGATCTCGATGCCTCGGGCGTGCGTCCTGATGCGATGCCTGGCGAAGACAGCGTGGTGCTCAACGAATCCGCTGCGGCGGAACTCGGCGTGGTCGTGGGCGACGAGGTGACGTTGCGTCTACCAGTCGAAACGGCGGTTCCGGCGGACAGCCCGTTGGGCAAACGGGAGAGCGAGAGCGAAGGGCTGCCGCGAATGAAGGTCGCCGCGATCGTGCCCGACCGGGGACTGGGGCGGTTCTCGTTATCGGCCAGCCAGGCGGCGCCGAAAACGGTGTTTGTTTCGCGCGAACTCGTCGCCGAGGTGCTTGACCGCGAAGGCCAAGCCAACGCGATGCTGTTCGATAAGGAACTCGCAGGCGATGAGATTTCGTTGAACTTGCCGGCTCTCGGATGGAAACTCGATCGCGTCAAAATCGGGGATGCCAACGAGTATCTCTCGCTTTCGAGCGACAGCCTGTTGTTGCCCGAGGAGGCGGTGCAGCGGATCGTGGCGGCGCTACCCGAAGGAGACGCGTCGCCCGTGATGACGTATCTCGCCAATGCGATTGAGAATATCGGCACGAATGAAGCGGGCGACACGAATGAAACGAGCGAGAACACCGATGCCCCATTGCCGCAGCGATTCAGTGTCCCCTACAGCACGATCTCGGCGATCGACTCCGGTGCAACGCTTGGTTTGGACTACGCCGTGCCTGCGGGCGTGTCGCTCGGGTCGCGGGTTCCGGTCGTGATCAACGATTGGGCGGCCGGCCGGATGGGTGCTCAGGTGGGGACGCCGGTGCGATTTTTTTACTTCGAACCGGAAGTCGAGAAAGGCAAAGAGGTCGAGCGATCGTTTGACGCCGTGGTGACCCAGATCGTCGCGATCACGGCGCCGTCGACACCGTACCGTCGCAACCGCGAGGCGGTCTATGATCTGCCTCGGACGCCGTACAACGATCCGGGTCTGACGCCGGACGTGCCGGGGGTGACGGACCAGGATTCGATCAGCGATTGGGATCTGCCGTTTCAGCTCGAACGTCGCATCGAAGGGGAGGATGACGAATACTGGAACGAGTATCGGTTGACACCCAAAGCGTTCATTCCGATCGCGGCCGGACGAGCGTTATTCGGCAGCCGGTTTGGTGAAACGACGGGCCTTCGAATCGATCCGAAGTACGACGAGGCGGAATTGACGGCGATGATTTTGGCGGCGATCGATCCGGTGCGTGAGGAACTCGGATGGACGCCTCGATCGATCCGGGGTGAGCAACTCGCCGCGTCGAAAGGGACGACTCCATTTGACGGGTTGTTTCTCGCGCTTTCGATGTTCGTGATTTTGGCGGCGATGATGTTGATCGCGTTGTTGTTGCGGCTCGGCATGTTGCAGCGGATCGATGAGTTCGGCACGTTGTTGGCGGTCGGTTTTTCGCCGCGGCGGGTGATGGGGTTGGTGTTGGGCGAGACCGCGATCACGGCGACCGCAGGTGTGGTGTTGGGGGTGTTCGGTGGCGTCGGGTATGCGGCGTTCGTACTGTGGGCGTTGCGCTCGTGGTGGGTCGGTGCGGTGACGGTGCCGTTCTTGGAATTTCATGCGACGACGACTTCGCTGGTGATCGGTGGCGTGGCCGGATGGTTGGTCGGGATGGGGACGGCGGCGTGGACGTTGCGGTTTCTGTTGCGGTTGAACCCGGCGGATTTGTTGGGCGGACGGCGCATGTCGCGGGTCGGCAATGATGGCGGATCGCGTTCTCAGAGCGGGAAGAAAAATTACCGATCGCTGGCGATCGGTGGACTCGTGTTGGTCGCGATTGTCGCTGCGGCGGCGGGGTCGCGGGGCGGTGCTCAAGCGGCAGCGGGCGGGTTCGTTGGTGGCGGGATGTTGCTGTTGATGGCGTCGCTGTTGTGGATTCATGGTCGGTTGGGCCAGCGGAAATCGATGCGGCCTTCGTTGCGAACGCTGGCGACGGCGAATGCCCGGCGGAGTCCGTTGCGGAGTACGTTGACGATCGGTTTGGTCGCGACGGCGGCGTTCTTGATTTTGTCGATCACGGCGTTTCGCATGTCGCCGACCGAAGAGGGTACCGGCGGGTTCGATTTGATTGCCGAATCCGGGAACCCGATCGCACGTGATTTGAACGATCGGGTGGTCCGTGGCGATTTGCTCGGACGCGATGCCGAGTTGCTCGACGGTGCGACGATCGTGGCGTTCCGGATGAAATCGGGGGATGACGCGAGTTGCAATAATTTGTATCAGGCGACACGACCGACGGTGTTGGGGGTTCCCATGGATGCCGATTTGAATCAGTTCGGATGGGCCGCATCGGGAGCGGAGGAGCGTGACGAGACGTGGGCGTTGCTCGACCGAGATGCCGCCGGGACCGAAGCCGATCCGGTTCCGGTCGTGATCGATCAGAACACGGCGATGTGGAGTTTGCAGATGACCGGCGGGCTCGGTCAAAAGAAAACGTTCGACTACGGCGACGGCAAATCGATCACGTTCGAAGTCGCCGGGTTGCTCGCCGGATCGGTGCTGCAAGGCAAACTGTTGATTGGTGAGCCGAATTTTGAGACGGTGTTCCCGGACGAGAGCGGCTATCGGTATTTCCTGCTCCGAGTAGGCGAGCGTGTTGCGGGACAGACTCGATCGGCGGACGAGATTTCCGATGCGATGGAAACGCGCTTCGTCGACGTGGGGATGGACGTGAAGTCGGCCCCGCAGGTGCTCGAAGGTTTGCTGGCGGTGCAGAACACGTATCTGCGGACGTTCCAAAGTCTCGGTGCACTCGGATTGTTACTCGGCACGATCGGGTTGGCGGTCTCGCAATTGCGCAGCGTGCTTGAACGGCGGAACGAACTCGCGGTGATGCGGGCGGTCGGATTCACCCGCGCCCGGCTAGCCGGATTGGTGTTGGGCGAGAACTTGTATCTGTTGTTGATGGGGATCGGGTGTGGAGTGGTGACGGCGGTGTTTGCGGTGATTCCGTATACCTGGATGACGGGCAATTCGGTGCCGATCGCTGAACCGTTGTGGATTCTGTTGGGGATTTTGGTGTTCGGCATGTTAGCCGGGTTGATCGCGGTGCGGCGAGTGACGACGCTGCCGCTTTTGGAATCCTTGCGAGCCGAACATGCTGCGATTGAACTTTGAGCCGGCGTCCTCGCGACGCGAACTCGCCCGCGATGAAGCGATGTTGCAGTGGGCCGATTCAGTAATCGAGAATCAGCATGAAGACCAGCGTGATGAGCCGACGACGGAGTCGTTTCGAGTGTGGCGATTCACCGAGCCGACCGTGATCCTGGGCCGCAGTTCGCGGATCGACGAGGAGGTCGATCGGGCGTGGTGTGCGGCCCGAGGCATCGACGTGTTGCGGCGTTGCACCGGGGGCGCGTCAGTCGTCGGTGGGCCGGGGTGTCTGATGTACAGCGTCGTGGTGCGGGTGCCGGGCGAGGGTGGATTGCGAAAGATCGATGCCGCTCATGATTTCGTGATGCAGCGGTTGCTCGCCGCCGTGCAGGTTCAAGTCCCCACTGCGGAGCGGGCGGGGACCTGTGATTTGATTTTTCAAAATCGCAAGTTCTCCGGCAACAGCCTGCGTATCGCTCGCCATCACCTGCTCTATCACGGGACGTTGTTGGTGGACGCCGATCTCGATTTGATCGACGAGTGTTTGGCGCTCGCGCCGCGGCAACCGGAGTACCGACAGGGACGCAATCACCGCGACTTTGTTGGAAATGTCCACCTCGATGAATTAAAATTAACGGAATCACTGGAGAGTGAGTTTGGAAAGCATGCGGATGCTGTTTCGGATGCACGATCTATGTCGCAGGCGGGTTATGAATCGATCATGGAGGAGATCGCGGAGGAATTGATGCGATCTCGTTACGGCGACGCGTCTTGGCACGAACGAAGGTAGCAAGAAACCGGATTGGCCATTGCGGCGGGAAATAGAAACAGTATTCTCTGCGGACTGATGTTGCATTCTCGGAACCTTCCTTCGTGAGCCGTTTCGATCGTCCGCAACACTTCGCCAAACCATCAACGAGGAAGGATTCTTATGAAGACGCGAATTCCCTTAAGCCAAGCCGAAGAAGACGCCCGTTTACGTCGCGAGCGGCTCGATTTGAGTATCGCCGAAATGGGGCTATCGGTTCGCACGACGAACTGTCTCGAAGAGACCGGGATTTTGACGGTTCGGGATCTGCTCAACGCGACGCCGCGTCGGTTGTTGAAGATCAGCAATTTTGGCGAAAAAACATTGGACGAGGTTTATGACGCACTCGAACAACTCGGTTTTTTTCGTCCCGGGCGTCAAGTCGTGGCTTCAAAAGCCCATTAGAACTGCGGCGATAACAGAAACCTGGCTGTAAATCCGTGCGACGGTCTCGATCAGTTTGGCAGTGGCGTCCTTGGAGCAAAAAGCTCGGACGGCGGCTGCGTACGGGACCGTTTCGCGGCGTCCTCGGGGAACTCGCGTTTTACCTGAGCCTAATTTTCGTCGGCGTTTTCTTGCTGACGTTGGTTTTGGTGGCTCACTTAATGGTGCCTCGGATCGGGATTGAATTGCCCGAGAAGGCCCGTGTGGTGCTGGACAGTGATCTGGCCCGCGGCGGCGATCACCATTGGGGCCGTTTCATCGTCGCGATCATTTCCGTGGCGACGATCGGTTCGGGCGTCTTCGGGCTGGGATACCGGCTGATGCACCTGGGATTCAGTCAAGAACGGATTTCCGCTCAAAAAGGCCGTCTTTCTCGCTGGAATTCGTCGGTTCAAGATGACGAGGAAAAAGACGCCTCGGAGGAGCCCGAGCGGGAGCAGGCGAGCGAGAGTTTCGCCAGCGATTCGGAGTCGGCGGAGGAGTTCCCGCGTTTGCCCTCGGTCCCGCGTGGTCCGGCGCTGGACGAGAGTCCCGGTGAGCGGTTGCGATATCGGCTCGCGTCGGTCGCGACGGGTCGGTGGTCCGTGTTCGGGTTAGCGTCGCTGGCGCTGATGTGGAATTCGGTTTGCGTGGTATTGCTCGCCGTTGCCATCTCGGGATGGTGGTATGACCGCCCGCGTCCGGTGCTCGCGATGTTGTTGGTTCCGTTCGCCGGCGTGGCGTTGTGGGCGTTAAAAGCGTTTTTGAAACAGGTTCGTCAGATCGCCGGTGTGGGGTCGACGGTGGTCGAAATCAGCGACCATCCACTGCAACCGGGCGGGAAATATCAGCTCTTCGTGTTGCAGATGGGCCGCATGCGGTTGCGGAGTTTGCAGGTTAAGTTGGTTTGCGAAGAGGAGTCGTTTTTCCGGCAGGGAACGGACGTTCGGTCTGAACAGCACGTCGCTCTTTGCGAGGAATTGCTGTCTGAAAGCCCCGTCCGTGTTGACCCGCAGGCCCCTTGGGAGCAACAATTGGAGTTCGAGCTACCTGCCAACGTGATGCACTCATTCAGTGCGACGAACAATTCGGTGCGGTGGCGATTAGTTGTCTCAGGAGAGTCTCGCCCTTGGCCATCGTTCTGCCGAAGTTTCCCGCTCGTCGTTCACCCGCCGCTCATGGTTCCGCCAAACAGCCCGCGGTGAACGTCTCGCTATGCCGTGATGACGCCACGTACACGGCTGGCGGATTTTTGCACGCCGGATGGCGGGTCAGTCGCGTCGGCGTCGAGGAACTCAGCAGCGTCGAGGTGTCCGTGCTCTGGTACACCGAGGGCAAAGGCGACGAGGACCTCAGCGTTCATTATTTCAAGCGTTACGATGCGGCGCAGTTGCGTCGTCTCGACATGACGCAGAGCCAATCGATCCAGTGTCGATTGCCACCGTCGCCGTTGAGTTATCGCGGACATCTGGTGAGCATTCAGTGGGGCATTCGCGTTCGCGTGTTTGTCGGTGAAGGTCGCGAGGCGGTGGCCGAGCATCCGTTTTATATGGTCGCTCGCAAACCCGACCCCACATCACCGGGCGACCCGAGCGTGACCGAACCGGCGCGTATCGAAGAGTTGGTCCGCCCTCCGTTGCACCGCCGATTACCGTCGGTCCTGCGTCGCTGGCGCGCCGGACGCGGCGACGTCGTCGCGACGTAGCGGAAGGGGGCTGGGCCGCGTAAAAGTTCCGCTTTTCTACGTCGGACTTTGGGCAGTTTTGGTTGGGTTGTTCAAAGAGACCCGTGGCTAACGCCAAAACGGCGAATACACCGAAACACTTTCCCGAACCTGCTTAGTGGCCAATAACATGCCAACCGGCGCTCCACGCAGGGGATGCCGAACGCGGCGAAAAACCTATCTCGTGTTGGATCTGGCATGGGCCAGCGTTTCAGGAGGTGGTGCCACAACGACAGGATCGATCTGGCAGTACGGTGCGATCGTCGCCATCGTCAACGGGCCCATACCGGAGATGTTCGCCAACTCCGACCACGATTGAAAATCGCCGTGTCGTTCGCGGTACGCCAAAATCCGACTTGCCATGTTCGGCCCGATGCTCGGCAGCAACCCCAATTCGCTGGCGTCGGCCGCGTTGATTTCGATTCGCATCAGCGGTGATTCGGTATCGCCCGAAGACGCCGAATCGCCCGAAGACGCCGGTTGGTTGTTCGATTGGTTTCCTGAATCACTCCATGGGCTTGAGAACAAAACGAGCCCCAACCACCCGAGTAAACCCATGATCGCCACGTGCGTGGCTGCGCCGGCGATCGGTCCGGCGTCGGAAATTCCCTGACTCATTCGCATCCCTCCTGTGCCAAATGTCCTCTTTCACTGTTCAACCGGTCGTTAATAGAACGACCGGGAAAGAGAGAGTTTAGATTCACGAAGAAACGAGGAAGAGAGAAAAAACCTCGCACGCCGAACGACGCGATTTGCTAGCAAATACGAATACCGGCTTTGCTCAATCCATCCGGACACCCACGCTTAAAAGCAGATTGGCGTAGCGTTGTTGGTCGCCGGTTTGGATCGTCAACACGTGGTCGTCGGTGATCACGTGATCGTAGAACGCCCACTTTTCGAGCGGTTGCAATTCGACGGACGAACCCGCCGCCCGCAGCGACTCGCGATAGTCCTCCCACACCGGCGGATCGCCATCGAGTGCGTAAGGACCGTCGGTTTCCGTCTGCATCGTCATTGCCGCTTCGATCGGGATCGCCGACAACAACGCCCGCAGGGCTTGGTCGCACGTGATCAACCCCGGCGTCAAATTCATGCTGACGAGCTCCGCGTGCGGGCCGCGTTTGTTTCGTGCCGGGTAGTTTCCATCGGCGATCAAGATCGTGCTGTGGTGTCCCGAGGCGGCGAGAATTGCGGAGATTTCCGGGTGAATGAGTTGGCTTAAAAGCATCGTTCGATTTTTTTTCGTGGAATCGTGGCGGGAACTGGACAGTTGGGCATGGAGAGAATCCTAACGTGTCCGATTACGAAATCGAAGCGACGGAGCGATGGAATCGGCGATTTTCAACCGTTAAAACGCTTGACCGAAACTCCACGTCCCACTAATCTGAGAAAACGAGCATTTGCGTCACTTTGACACGTGCCCGTCCCGCCTGCCGCCTCACTCCCTCCGATGGCTACCGATGCGAAGTTCTCTTCGTTTCGGATCGGCGATGATTGTTCATCCGTTCCACATTGCGGACTCAATCGGGTTGCCCGGCATCCTCGTGAAAACATTGGTTTTGCGTTGTTGTCGTTGACCACGATTGATCCGCCTTGTCCAACGTCGCAAGGAATATCGTCGTGAATCGTTTTTGGATGTCGGTTGTTTTTGTATTGCTTCTCCCGATCGGAGATGTCGGCGCGGTTGAGCCTGTCGAGGTTGCAGCCGAGTCCGCCGAGGGCGTTGCCGAAACGACGAAGCCCGTCAGTTATCACAACGACGTGTTGCCGATTTTGCGGAGCCGTTGTTTCGGTTGTCACCAGGGTGCCCGGCAACTCGGCGGGTACCAGATGACGCAGTTCGCGTCGTTGCTGCACGGCGGCGAGTCGGGCGGACCGGCGATCGTTCCGGGCGATGCGGGCGAGAGTTACTTGATCGAGCAAATCTCGCTCAACGCCGACGGGCGTGCCGAGATGCCCAAGTCGCCTCAAAAACCCTTGCATGAAAACGAAATTGAAACGATCCGGCAATGGATCAACGAGGGAGCCGCTAACGATTCACCCGATGCGAGCGGCCCGGTTTACGACGCCGCCCATCTGCCGCGATACCTCGGTCCACCCACGATCGCCTCGGTCGATTTGTCGCCCGATGGCAAAACGCTGGCCGCGAGCGGGTATCACGAAGTCGTGTTGCTCGATACCGATTCGGGCGCGATCCGGAAACGTTTGATCGGGATGAGCCCGCGGATCGAATCCGTCGCGTTCTCGTTCGATGGCAGCCGACTCGCCGCCGCCGGTGGAACGCCTGGGGAAACCGGTGAGCTGCAAATATGGAACGTCGAAACCGGTGCTCTCGAACTTTCGAAAACCATCACCTACGACACGATCACCGGCATCACGTGGTCGCCCGACGACACGATGATCGCGCTGGGGTGCAACGACAACACCGTCCGCGCGCTTGATTCGACGAGCGGGGAGCAGGTGCTCTTCCAAGGTGCTCACGAAGATTGGGTTCGCGATACCGTGTTCACCAACGACGGCAAGCACCTCGTCACGGTGGCTCGCGACATGTCGTGCAAGTTGACCGAGGTCGCCACGCAGCGATTCATCGACAACGTGACGTCGATCACACCGGGCGCTTTGTCGGGCGGTTTGTCGAGTGTCGCCGTTCACCCGCAACGCGATGAAATCGTGGTGGGTGGTTCCGATGGCATCGTGAAGGTGTACCGGGTGTTCCGTCAAACGGCGCGGAAAATCGGCGACGATGCGAACCTGATCCGCCGCATGCCCGAAATGGAAGGCCGTGTTCGGGATGTCGCCGTCAACGCGACGGGGACGCACATTGCCGCTGTCGCGACGATCAACGGACACAGCGAAGTGCGGGTTTGGCGATACGATTTTATCGCCGACATGACGAAAGAGCAAAAGGCGATCCTGGCCAAACGGGTCAGCCAACGATCGGCCAAAGAACGCGAATCGATCGAGGCCTCACGCAGCAGCGAAACGGTGCAAACGCTGCGATTCGAACTGCCCGACGCGGCCGCCTACAGTCTCGACGTGACCGACGATGGTTCCGTTTGGGTCGCGGCCAATGACGGTCGCGTTCGCCATCTCGATCCGGAAGGAAAGCTGATTGCGGAATACCCGATTGCCGATTTTGAAAACGGAAACGCGGAGAACAACGAGGCGATTCCAAGCGAAACGTTCCGTGCAAACGAGTGGATACAAATTGCCAACGAACAACGACAGCAACAATCAGCCCGCGAGGGCGAGTCCGATCAATCGCCCGCCTTTGACATTTCCCAAGTCACCAGCCTGAGCGTCACACCACCGGCAATCGTTTGGGACACGCCGTATCAGTACACGCAGCTCGTTGCTATCGCGACGCTTTCCGATGGGTCCAACGTCGACGTCACGCATCGTGTTGAGATCCAGCCGCACGACGCCGTCACGATTCAAACCGGTGGCTTGATTCGGCCGCAACACGACGCGACTGGCGAACTGTTCGTGCGTTTGGGCGAGCATGAGCAAACGCTCGCTTTCGAAAGCACAAGACAAAAACAATTCGGCGTCGACTTCATTCGCGACGTCAATCCCGTGCTCAGCCGACTCGGTTGCAACCAAGGCACTTGCCACGGTGCCCAGAAAGGCAAGAACGGTTTCCGGTTATCCCTTCGCGGCTACGATCCGATCTTCGACATTCGCGCGTTAACCGATGACTTGGCCGCACGTCGGATCGATCCGGCGTCACCGGAAGAATCGATGATGTTGCGAAAACCGCTTGGCTTGACGCCACACGAAGGCGGTACGTTGATGACCGACGGCGACCCGTATCATTCCATCTTGCGACAATGGATCACCGACGGCTCTCGGCTCGATCTGTCCGCATCCCGCGTCGAGTCGATTGAGTTGTTCCCCAGCAATCCGGTCGTGCAGTTCACCGGATCGCGGCAACAGGTTCGCGTGCTCGCCAATTACACCGACGGTTCGTCACGCGATGTGACTCACGAGGCATTCATCGAGAGCGGCAACACGGACGTCGCCACGGCTCACGACGGTGCGATCCTTCGCACCGCTCGCCGGGGCGAAGCACCCGTGCTGGCGAGGTTCGAAGGCGCCTACGCCGCGACAACATTGACGGTGATGGGAGATCGCGAGAGTTATCAGAAACCGGACGTCCCGACATGGAACCGGATCGATGAACTCGTCGCACAAAAATGGGAACGCATGAAGATCGTACCCAGCGACATGGCCGATGACGCGACGTTCTTTCGCCGTGTCCATCTCGATCTGACCGGGCTGCCACCGACCAGCGACGCGGTCCGTGCGTTCCTCGCCGACGCGACACCGACGAGGGAAAAACGTGCCAACGTCGTCGACTCCCTCATCGGCAACGAGGACTACGTCGTTTACTGGACCAACAAGTGGGCGGACCTGTTGCAAGTCAACCGGAAATTCCTCGGCGTCGAAGGCAGCAAAGCCTACCACGATTGGATCCGCGACGCCGTCGCTGAGAACCGACCGTACGACGAGTTCGCTCATCAAATTCTGACCGCTTCGGGATCGAATCAAACCAATCCGCCGGCATCGTATTACAAGGTACTCCGCACTCCAGAAGAATTGATGGAGAACACCACGCATTTGTTTTTGGGCATTCGGTTCAATTGCAACAAATGCCACGACCATCCGTTTGAACGTTGGACGCAGGACCAGTACCACGAACTCGCCGCGTATTTTGCCCAAGTCAATCGCAAACCCGATCCCGCGTCGGGCGAACGCAAGGTCGGCGGTTCGGCCGTGGAACAGGCGACGGCGCTGTTCGAAATCATTGACGACACCGGGAAAACGGAGGTCCAACACGCTCGCACCGGTGAACCGGTCGCGCCGAGTCTGCCGTACCTGCTCTCGCAAGATGAGCCATTGCCTCAGACCACCGATGCAGCGAATCGCCTCGCCCCGACGGACGAGACACTCGTATCGGCAACGGAGAAACCAACGGATTCGACTTCGGATTCGCAGCCCAGCTCGCGGCGCGATATTCTCGCCGCTTGGATGACCGACCCGCACAACGAGTACTTTGCTCGCAGTTACGTCAATCGGATTTGGGGATACCTCACCGGCGTCGGATTGATCGAACCGATCGATGACATCCGCGCGGGCAACCCGGCGACGAACCCTGAGTTGCTCGATTATCTGACGGAGGAGTTCGTTCGTTCCGATTTCGATTCCCGGGCGTTGATCCGTTTGATTTGCAATTCGCGAACGTACGGTTTGTCGGTCGAAACGAACCCGCTCAACGCCGACGATCATCAAAACTACTCGCACGCGACGCCTCGCCGATTGCCTGCCGAGGTGATTTACGACGCGGTCCATCGGCTCACCGGCTCGACCAGCAACCTGCCCGGGATGCCGGCCGGATCGCGGGCCGCTGCGGCGACCGACGCGGGCGTGACCACGCCCGATGGTTTCCTCGCGAACTTAGGTCGCCCGGTACGCGAGACCGCCTGCGAGTGCGAACGCAGCGACGAACTGCAACTCGGTCCCGTGATGGCACTGATCAGCGGCCCCACGATCGGCGCCGCGATCAGTGACCCCAAGAACGAGATCGAAAAAATCATCACCGAGAACGAAACCGATGCCGGCGTCGCGGACGAGATTTTCTTGCGAGCGATCGGGCGTCCGCCGAGCGCCGCCGAACTCGCCGCGTTCACGTCCCTGACGTCCCAAATCTCATCGGATCACGACGAACTCGTCGCTCGTCTCGCCGGTAATGAGCAGGCATGGCAAACCGAGTTCGAACGTCTCGAAGCGATCCGTACCAACTCATTGTCGCAGGTGCAATCACAAATCACCGCTCGCCAAGCCGAGATCGCCGACGAGCTATTGAAACTCAACCAACAGCGTGATGAGGCGATCAAGCAAGCCGAGGCAAAACTCGCCGAAGAACTCGCCACGATGCCGCAGAAGATCCAAACTTGGGCGGCGGCTCATCTCGGCTCCGGTACGCCGGAATGGTTCCCGATCGCGCCGACGTCCGTCTCCGCGACCGGTGACGTGATCCTGCGTGTGCAACCCGACCGCAGCGTGCTGGCCAGTGGCAAGGCAGACCAAGCAACCTACACGTTGGATTTCGAAACCGGGTTGGAGCAAATCACCGGTTTTCGCGTCGAGGCCCTCGCCGACCCGGCGCTGCCCGGTGGCGGTCCTGGGTTGCCCGAAAACGGGAACTTTGTCGTGACCGAAATTGCCGTCCAGGCCGGGCCGAGTGATATGGAAGACCCGAGCAAATTGCCGGCTCAGAAAATCACCAGCGGCACCGCCGACTTTTTACAAGCCGGGTTCTCCGTCGATCCGGTTTTCGATGGCAACGCGGGCAACCAAAACGCCTGGGCGATCGTTCCGGCAACCGGCCGTGATCACTGGGCCACGTTCCGGTTCGAGAAACCTGTGACCGTGCCAGCCCAAGATCCGGCGAACGATCCGAAAATGAAAACCCGTTTGCGTTTCGTCATCTCGCAAAACCACGCCGCCAAGAATCACCTGTTGGGCCGGTTCCGAATCAGCTTCACGACACACACCGGTGATGCAATCCCGTTGAGCACGACCGAAAATCTCGCCATCGCGGCAGCTTCACCGCCGGAGACTCGAACGGATGAGCAAACAAAACTGCTTACCGATTACGTTCAATCGCTCGACACGGCAATCGCGGCGGCGCGCACGGCGCTCGCCGAAGCGAACCAACCGATTCCGGCGGACGAGAAACTGACCGCGTTGCAAGCACATCAAAAACGTTTGCAAACCGTCGCGCCCGTCGATCCCGAACTCGTGCTACTACGCGAGAACGTCAAACGAAGTCAAACGCAGCAGTTGAATCATCGCCTGACCGCCGCCGAAGACCTCGTGTGGGCGCTGATCAACACGCCCGCGTTTTTGTTCAATCATTGACGTATTCCCCCTCCAACCCCAGGACCTCTCATGCTTTCCTTTAAAGGCCATCGTGCCAAAGACTTGTGTGATTCGCATCTGAATCCGACCCGTCGGACGTTCCTGCGTGTCGGGGGCGCCGGCATGCTCGGCATTTCGCTGCCACAACTTTTGCAATTGCAATCCGCCAGTGCATCGCCCGCGAGTGAGCATCGTGGCGGCGGTCCGGGATGGAACAAAGCCAAAAGCATCATTTTGGTTTATCTGCAAGGCGGCCCGAGCCAGTTGGATTTGTGGGATCCCAAGGAGAACGTTCCCGACAACGTGCGCAGCCAATTCGCACCGATCAGTACGAAGATCCCCGGCATCAAATTCACCGAAAATTTGACCAGGCTCAGCCAGATCAACGATCGCTTCACCACGATCCGGTCGATGTCCTACACGCCCAACGGGTTGTTCAACCACACCGCCGCCATCTACCAAATGATGACCGGTTACACGACTGACAAGGTCAGCCCGTCGGGGCAACTCGAACCGCCCTCGCCGAAGGATTTCCCTAACTTTGGCAGCAACATCGTCAAGATGAAACCGATCGACGAACCGATGTTGCCGTTCGTGATGCTCCCCCGACCGTTGCAAGAATCCAACGTGATCGGCAAAGGCGGCACGGCGGGATTCCTCGGCAAATCGTTCGATCCGTACACGCTCTATCCCACCGGCGACGACATGTCGATGGACAAAATGGAACGGATTCGCACCGACGATTTGAGTATGCGTGACGAGGTGTTCGACGTGCGATTGCAGCGCCGTGCGAACCTGCGTCAATTGCTGAATGAGCAAATGCCGGCGATCAACAAAGCCGTCGAGAGTTTCGAACTTGACGGCAACTACGATCGTGCGCTCTCGTTGATCATTTCCGGTCGTGCTCGCGACGCGTTCAAACTCAGTGCCGAGGACGACGTGTTGCGAGACGCGTATGGACGCAACACGTTCGGACAAAGCTGCTTGCTCGCCCGTCGTCTCGTCGAGGCCGGCACCCGAGTCGTGGAGGTGATTTGGCCCAAGGTCGCCAACAGTGACAACCACTCATGGGACCATCACGTCAACCTCAGCAAGCGGATGAAAGATCAATCCGCACCGATGCTCGACGCCGGTTTGACGACGTTGATCGAAGACCTCGACCAACGCGGTCTCCTCGAGGAAACACTCGTCGTTGCTGTGGGTGAATTCGGACGCAGCCCGCAACGCGGCGTCAGTACCAGCGGCAACAACAATTCCGACGACGGACGCGATCACTGGCCGTACTGTTACACCGCCGTGCTCGCCGGCGCCGGAATCAAACGCGGTCTCGTCTACGGCAAGAGCGACGAGACCTCCTCGGCACCGGTGGAGAACCCCGTTCACCCCGCCGAGCTGCTCGCGACGATCTATCACAGCTTCGGAATTCACCCCGAAACGATCGTCTACAACCACCTCAACCAACCCCGCGAATTGGTCAAAGCCCAAGCAGTAACGGCGTTGATGAGTTAGGAGTGCGTAGGCCGGAGCAAGCCGCTTCGGCGCCGATCCGGCATCCCCTGAACATAGCATCGATCGATCGGTCACTTTTATCATCGCATCACTCGGCGGTGCTTCTTGATGGGGAGAACCCGATTTCAGGGAAAAATTTGACCACCGGAAGGTTTAGATAAAGGAATATCTGCGTTAATTTGCTGATGCGATGGACATCGATTTACTCAAATTCGTGATCCTGTCGATTCATTTTCACTTGCTTTTGAGATCGCGCCCGGATGTCGTGGCAACCTGGGATGGCCAGGAGGTGGCTCGCCGGTAGTTGATGCAGTGCCCGCAACGGCGTGGCCCCGATGGATCACCGATGACACCGACCCAGCCCGAGACTAACTCCATTGCCGGATGCCCGATTCGCCAGGCGGAGATTGGCACACCCCATCTGGAGCAAGCGGAGAACCCGAAGCAATGATCTGCTCCAATGAATTCTTCTTCCTGGGAAAAACTTTCAAAGATCGCTTATCACCACTTGTGATCCCTCCAACGCAGTGGCAGGGTATTTCAGCGGGGGTGAATGCCCCCCGCCGCTCGTCATCTTTCCTTCTTTAAGTCAAACCAATGCAGTTAGCAATCCAAAAATTGTTGTTTGTCGCCAGTGCAATGGGTGTCGTATTTGGAGGGGGTCTGGTGGCCCAGCGTCCATCGAGTGACGGAACGAACATGAGTTCGGCATCGCTTTGTGGGTCAGGTGCCTCCTGTCAAAACACTGTCGACAGCGGTTGTTCTGCGCTCGCGTTCGGCACAAGCTATGTGTCAGCGAAATCGTGACCAATGCCGAGCGTCTGACCCTTGAGCAAGCTCGTCGCGTGGCCGACGTGGTCATTCGCTGCCTGGGACTACCACATCGGTTCGCTCAACAAGAATACGAAGCCGAGCTGAAGCGGATCGCCTACCACCAACGGCGCAACGCCGAGGCGAGTCGTTGCCATCGCAAGAAACGCATCGAGGACTATCTCGCGATGGGAATCAATCCGGATCGAATCAAAAGCGTCGAGCCAAAATCACCGTGAAACTAAATCGAAAGCCACGAAGTGGCGCTGTCCAGCTAGACGCGAGCGGAGCTGAGCGAACGCGGTAGCGGTCGGTCAATGTAGCGGTGAATCACCAGAGGACTTGCAAGGCAGCGGCAAGCGTTGACGTTCCGTGGGGAAGTGAGCCCGCGAACGAACCACGGTACGTCAAAAGCGTAGTCCGTCCGCAAAAGGCCCGTTGAATCTCGCGCCAGCGTTCCCGTTCGGAATTACCAACCAAGTAGCGGAGCGGTTGTCGGTGCAGCGAGTCTTCGAGCGAACGGACAACCGTGTAGCGGTCAACTCGCCAAGGCCCGTGGAATTTCCGCCAGGGACCGTGCACCGAAACGCCGCACAAGTCTCCATCAGAGCGAACGTCGTCGCAGCAAGCACCGCTTGCCAACTGTCTCGATCACTCCTGCGGTGGACGAAAGGTGATCGTTACAACGCCGTTGTCGTACTCGCGGCGAACGTGATGGCCGTGCTTGTCGGACCACTTGAGGAACTCATCGAGCGTGAAGCTGAACGAATCACCGGAATACTGACTGACCATGTAGCCAGCTTCTTCCAAGGCTTTCTGCTGCCAAACGCCACTCGATCCCTTCATGCAGTCGTAGACCATTTCGAGATGATCCCAGAAATACTCGACCGAGTTGTTCCACGTCGCGCGTGCCGTATCTTTATCGAGACTAGCGCCGTTGATACTGCCGGGAGGATCGAGCGCAGACCACCACTTCTCAAAGTGGAATCGCATCATCTCGGCGAACCCTTCTGGGGTATCGGGATCGTAGGGCAATCCCATGTCGTCTCTTGGGTCGTTGCTACTCATATCGCTTCGTTGTGTGTCGATAACTTGGAAAGAGAGTTGACCATTCGGATGACCGCCCGTCGGTCCTTCTCGGGAAGTTCGAGCAACTGCTGAAATTTGATCCACAATCGCTTCGTGTCGGAATCCATCGCGGTTGCCTTAGCGTTCTTGATCGGCTTGGCTCCCAAAAGTTCGTCGGTCGTAACTTGCAACGCCTTGGCCAATTCAACGACCGTCGGGGCGGGCCGATAGCCTGCGCCGGTCTCGTAATGCGAGATCGTTCATTGGGTCAGTCCGGTCTTTTTGGCTAGCTGGGTCTGGGTCAATTCGCGCGCGGCGCGAATGGAAACCAAGCGAGCGGCGAAGCCGTTTTCAGTCGATGGTTGAAGCTTGCGTCGTGTCATCCGAGACATTGTAAGGGCCATTCTGAAAACTCCCGTTTTGAGGCGTGTTGCGGCATAGACAAATCACGTATGTCATGACGATCACCAAACGAATGGTCGATGCCTAGAGGGTGCGATCTGCGTATATGCGCCCTATTTTTGAGCGATTTTGGCCCGATTGGTATTTATGAAAAGAGGCGTCCTCCTGCAAAATGTTGGTTAGCAAACTAACACCTCGAAAACTAACACCTCATGGATGGTCAGCTTACAATGGGACGTCTCGTCAATGCAATCCAAGTCTCCGATATTCGCGACGAGGTTGGCGATATCCTGAAAAAGGTCAAGATACGGATTGTGGCTTTAGTCGAGCAGTTCACCGGGGCGGATGTTAATCCGCAGACGACATTTGAATTTGAAAATGCGCTCGCATCGGAAGTAAGAGAGTTGGGACGCAACGTTGAGCAATGGACATTCAACGCGATCGAACCGGCAACGCTCTCAGAAATGCCTGGGACGATTAAGCACCGAAATCGATCCTATCGCCGACTCGCCGACAAATCCCCTAATCCGCTTGTCGTTACTGCGTTTGGGCGAATTTGCCTGACGCGAGCGAGATATCGGCAGGGCAGTGCTGGCCGCATTGCATTTCCTCTCGAAATCGCACTGGGTATTGACCAAGGCTTCACCCCAGCGGCAGCTGATATGGTGGGAAGACAGTTTGCCACCTGTGGAAGTTCCCAGGGCAGAACCATTGCTGTGATCGAGGAACGAATAGGAGCCAAAATTGGTTCCAAGAAGCTTCGCAATATTGTCCGATCACTGGCGGAGGGAATGGAACCCTTTCGCGAAGAATGTCAACTTGAGAAACTCATGTCATGGATCACGCTTGCTCGAAAAGACGGCAAATCGCCATTGATTTCGATTAGTCGTGATGGTGTCTCGCTTGGCATCGCCTCACTGAATTCATTCGAAATGGCGTCGGTGGCGACAATCAGCGTGATGAGCGAAGGAGAAAAAATGGGGACGGTTTACATTGCAAGAGCTCCCGAGAAAAACCAAAAACAGCTGACCGATCAACTCACTTCATTACTCCGGGAAACCGTCCGGGCGTGCGGTGAAGCAGTCCCGGAAATCGTGTATGTCTCAGACGCGGGCAAAGTCGAGACTGCTTATTGGAAGAATGTGCTACGGAAATTTTACATTGATGGTCAAAGACTAAAAATTACTCGGGTTGTGGATTACTATCACGCTTCGGAACGTTTGACCACGATTGCCAATGCACTGAAGTTTGGGAAGAACAAACAAGGACGCGTCGATTGGTTGCGTGAGATGCGAAAGCTTCTCCTCCAGCCGGGAGGCTGGGGGCGAGTCATGCGTTCGATCGGCAAAATGAAAGCAAAGTACCAATACAAGACACACAAGTCACAGGACGCAAACAATGCAGAAAAGCACCTTCGACGCTACCAACGTTTCATGAACTACTACGATCTCCGGGCACGCAATTACCTAATTGGCAGCGGCATTGTGGAATCAGCTTGCAAGCAGATCGTTAGCGAACGTCTCAAATTATCTGGCATGCGATGGGAGCACGAAGGAGCACAGCAAACGATCGCACTTCGTTGCCTTTTGCTCAGCGGTATTTGGGACGCTGCATTTAGTCGACACTTGTCTACAAAGCAGCCTGTTGACGACCTTATCGTTGCAAATGCGGCATAATTCCGAGGAAAACCGGCGCATGGCGCGGACGGCACCCATTTGAACTGGACCTCATTTCCTAAATATAACTACCCAAGAGAATCAGGCTCGACCAAGCATTCCAAAGCTAATAGGTCTCGATCGCAACGGGTTGAGGGGCATCTTCGCAGGCGGCGAGAACATGAGCATTTGTTACAGCGTTCGATTCGCGACTAATCGCCCGTATCCGCCATGATTTATTTTGTACCATCGAACCTCATTATCGCCGAACGTTATTTCAAGGGTCCCGGACCCTTGCTCCGGCAGCTTGCTGAATGAGCTTGTCGACCAAAGCCAGCAAGCGGGAGGCGAACTCGTGCCGGGCGATCGCGTGCAACTCTTCGTCCATCAACCGAGTCTCCGGAGTGGTCGCTTCGCGGGACGCGATACGATTCAGGCAGTCAGGTAAATCAAGCGACGTAAGAAAACGAGCGTGATTGGCGAGCTCCCTCAGGTCCGAACCGCTGACCGTCACGTTATCGGAACCAGCATTGGATGACTCGCAACCTGGCAGGGGCAAGGTGTTTTTCGCAGAAGCGGGGCATGGGGGCGCGTGAGCTGCGTCGATCGTCGGACTTTGCCATCGAACCGCTTCGGCGACTGTCAGTCGAACACCCGAATGATTAGCCGATTCAACGCCCGCTTCGAAAACGCTTGCCTCTTTTGCCGCCATGCAACGGCATTGAGATGCCACATTCTTACCCAAACCTAACTCTGCCAAAGTAGGAGTCGCCGATGGCTGCGACGCTTGGCGATTGCCACCGTGCCGGTCGCAGCGATTGACCGATTCGTCGCATTACCCGCAACTTCGCTTCGATGCCCCGATTTCGGTCGTGGGTGTCCCCGCCGGCTTGCTTAATCTTGATGGCCAAGCCAGTGACCTTTCGCAAATTTTCGACCAAACACTTGAGATCGTCGGACGAGGGAAAAGTTTCAATCGTACGGTCGGCTTCGATCACCCAGAAAGATAACGTGACCTGGACGCAAGACTCAACGATATCGTTTTGCTTTTCCGCTGAAGTGGGTAGGCTCGTCATTACTGGTTCCTAGTCGAGTGGATAGGATCGCCTCCCACCCTGGCACGGAACGCCACCGCGAAGTGCAGCGTTTTCTGACGATCATGAAATAGTGGCCTCATTCGTTGGGGGTCCGGGGCGAAGCCAGAGTAGCCGGACGACTCCGCTCGTCCAGGCTGCGGGATTGTGGTGTAGGGCCTCAACTTCTCGTTCGAAGCGAACGATCGTGCGTCGGCCTCCCGGCGAGCGGAGTCGTCGGTCGACTAAGCAGGTTCGGGTAATTCATTGCGTCTAACTCCATTAGCCGTTTGGGCGTTCGCCCCGGTTCAACGTGAGAACCGTGGCTAACGCCAAAACGGCGAATACACCGAAACACTTTCCCGAACCTGCTTAACGGATGGGCGTCGTGCATGAAAAGCCTCCTTCATCCGGTCGACCCACCTAATACTCAATACGAAACCCCGTCCGCTCGGGCATCGGGTCGCGGACGTCCGTGAGTGTTTCGCTGATCCGGGCGCTCATCGAACTGCCGACGCGAGCGGCGAGTTCGCTCAGGTCGGATGCACGACCTTGAACATCCATCGTGACATCGCCGTCGGACTCGTTTCGCACAAATCCGGCGACATCCAACCCGCGTGCCTGTTGGATCGCGTTGACCCGAAATCCGATCCCTTGCACGTCTCCTCGGTACCGGAAAATTTTTCGCTCAATGGTCATCGTTCTGCCTTCGACGGGGGTGTGGTGATTTTCGACACGAGAAAATCGTTGGTTGCGGTGGTGTGAAAATGGGCCGCTCGCGTATTCTAGGGTTTTGACATGCGATTTGCAGTGCGTCTCCCGATTCCGTCCCAGCGAAAATTCACTGATGAGTGATCCCACTCCGACTGCCGACCTGCTCCCGATCGAAGACATCAAAGTGGTTCCCGATGAACGCCCGTGGGAGCGGTTGGAGGAACTCGCCGACGCGGGGGAGGCCGAACCACTCTCGGCATATTTGGACAGTTTGTCGGCGAGCGATCAGGCGCTGGCGCTGAGCCGGACGGACCAGGCGCACCATCAAATCGTGATGACGACGCTGCCGGTCGGGGATGCCGCTGAGTTGCTCATGCACTTGAGCGAAAGTCAAGCGGCGGAGATTGTCGATTCGTTGCCGCCGCGAGAGGCCGCCGCGATCGTTCACGAACTGGCCAGCGACGAGCAAGCCGACTTGTTAGGCGATTTGGGTGCCGAGCAAGCGGCTGCGATTTTGAAGGTATTGCCGCGAGCCGAAGCCAGGGCGGTTCGTGAATTGACGGCCTACAGTGACGATGTGGCCGGCGGTTTGTTGGTGCGAGAAATCTTGCGTTTCGATCGCTCGACCAAGGTCGCCGATGTCATCAGCACGTTGTCCGAAAACGCCGACGAATTTCGTGACTACGACGTTCAGTACGCGTATTTAACGGACGAAGATCAGCGACTCGTCGGCGTGCTGCCGATGCGAAACCTTTTGTTCGCCCGCCGCAGTGACCCGGTCGCGGGCATCATGATCGCCGAACCGCTCTCGCTGCTCGACACGACGCCCCTGACCGAACTGATCGACTTCTTCGACTCGCATCACTTCTTAGGTGTCCCCGTTGTCGACGCCAAGGGCAAACTGCTCGGCGTCGTCCACCGCAACGCGGTCGATTACGAAGCCACGCGGGCCGCTGAAAGTGATTTCCTGAAGAGTCAAGGCATCATCGGCGGCGAAGAGTTGCGGACGATGCCGTTGATGCAGCGGGCACGCCGGCGGTTGAATTGGTTGAGCATCAACATCGTGCTCAACATCGGCGCCGCCGGAGTGATCGCGTTGTATCAAGACACGCTCGAACAGGTGATCGCGTTGGCTGTGTTCTTGCCGATCATCAGCGACATGAGCGGATGCAGCGGCAACCAAGCCGTCGCGGTCAGTATGCGAGAACTCTCACTCGGTTTGGTCCGCCCCACCGAGATGTTGCGGGTTTGGTTGAAAGAGGTCAGCGTCGGTTTGGTCAACGGCGCCGCCCTCGGTGTTCTGGTCGCGATCGTTGCCGTGATTTGGAAAGGCAACCCGTATCTCGGTTTGGTCGTCGGAGTGGCCTTGTTCGTGAACACCGTCATCGCCGTTTCGATCGGAGGAACGGTGCCGTTGTTACTCAAACGATTCGGTTTCGATCCGGCCGTCGCCAGTGGTCCGTTGCTGACGACGGTGACGGACATGTGCGGATTCCTGCTCGTCCTCGGAATGGCCACGTTGATGTTGGACCGTTTGATTTAAACGATTCGTAACCGCGGGATCAATTAAACGCGGTTCACCGTAGCGGAAGTCGTCAAGACTTTCGTTTTCATGTGTGATCGAAACTCTTGACGAGTTCCGCTACGCGTATTATTTGTCTCGCTGCCGTTTACTATTTTCTCACCGGGATCGCGCCCGGTTGCAACAGTTCGTCCGCGTTGAACCGGACCGGACCGGTCAGGGCATCGCGTCCGATCACTCGGGCTCTCAAAATACGTTGCAATCCAAGGCTTCGGGTCACCACGCCACCGGCGCTAGCCAGCATCTCGGCACGCGTCGCTAATTCCACTGCGCTCATTTCCATGGAAGAAGTTTCCGTGGAAGAGTCCGGTTCGGGACGGATTCCCAAACGCTCGATTTCCCGCAGCACCTCGGCTTGTTGCGCGGTGATGGATTCGTGGGTCGGTGACAATTTGCGAGCGAGCGCGAGAGTCACGTTTGCGTTGACGAGGTTCGAAACACCGGCGGCGACTTGGTACGCATGAATCCATTGTTCGGCGATCGCCCGCAACCGGACCGGATCGTTGCCGCTGCGCCGGATCGCGTCCCGCATCGCTTCATCTGCCAATTTCCGTTGCCGAACTGCCCCCGGTGAGTTCGCGACAGCCAACGGCATCCAGGTACGGTTTTCGCTCGACGCTAACCAAATCGCGGTATCCCGATCAAGCGGATCGGCGATCAGGTTCGATTTCAAAATCTGCTCCGCCGAGCCGACTCGGTTGGTGCTTATCAACATCGCCGACTGAGCCAACGCGGCCCTCGTTGCTCGCACGGGCCGAAACGAAAAAACGTAGACGAAGAGAACCAAAGCGATCCCGATGGAGACAACCGTCACCTGCCCGGCAAATCGATTCGAACCCCGCCGCTCCGGTGCAGACGGTGGTACCGGTGTCGCAATTGCGGCAAAGCAGATTAAGAAAAACGCGACCCCCGGAACCGTCCAACCGCCCGAGAAACACAGGTGCAACAAACCGGTACACGTCACCATCGCTGCGATCGATCGACACTGCGCGGGCGTGATTGCCAGCACACCCCGATTGATCGCCCAGCACCACCCGCCGAACACTGCGAAGAACATCGGCACCGCGAGCAAGTGGGCGTCGAAATCCGGCAGATCGCCGCTGGCAATGCCCGCATACCAAACCGACAAAATGCCCGCCAACGCAGCGCAACCGACCACCACGCCGGTTCGGGCATCCGGGCGCGGTAACCGGTTCGCTTCCTCATTGGAATGATCGTGTACTCGGCGAGATGAGTCGCGATAGGAAAACATTCCTGTCACCAACGCGGCGATCAACAACAATCCCGCGACCACACCGCCACTGGCGAGCGTTTCGAAAAAGAAGTTGTGCGGTTCGGCGATCAGTTCGTGAGCGCGGACGTCCCGGTACGTTTGATAGACGAGCTGGAAATTGCCCGGGCCGGCACCGAACCACGGGCGATCGAGCACCATCGCCCACGTCGAACTCCAATACTGCATCCGAAGCTGGATCGTCGCCGGTGCCTGGGATACCCACTCACCACCGGTCAATTGGGCACCGAACCGCCCAACCGCACCGATCAAAACCACACCGCCGACGCCGGTAGAGATCCATGTCAGTCGCGTCGATCGCCTCGTTGATTTCGCCGTTGATCTCGCCGTCGATTTCGCCGTCGATTTCCCTGTTGATGAACGATCCTGCGTCGCGCGGTTCCAGACGGATTTTGCGATCATGATTCCAGTCATCAAGACGACCGACAGCAACCCGCTGCGACTGCCCGTCGCCCACAACGCCGTCAACAACAATCCGATTCCCAACCCGCCGGCGGCGATCCCAATTAACATCGGCATCGCTCGATCGGCCGATCGAGTTCGCGCCGTTTGCATCCATCCGATCCAACAACCGCCCGCCAACACGACCGTCATCGCCAGCGGCCCGGCGAGTGAGTTCGCCAGTGCGAACGTCGCCGTCGGACCCCCGTCACGCAATCGGTTTTCAAAAATCATCCGGGATGCCGAGCCCGCCTCCGCTTCCATCCCGATCTGAGCGAGCATCTCGTCGGGGGCGGCGAGGAAGTCCTGCAACGTTTGCGGCAACGAAATCGCATACTGGTGCAGCGTATGCACGGCCAGCATCGCGCCCGCAGCGAGCAACAACCCGAACATCGACACGACGCGATCGAGGTCAAAAAGCACTCTTCTTAAAACAACAAACAAACCCGCCGCGGCGATCCACCACCACGCCTCGTTCGTCGCCGAACGTAAATCACCGCCCACCTCCGGCAACCCCATTTCCGGCAAAGTGGAAGTGAACCCACCCGACAGGAACCCACCCGACGACGCCCAAGCCGCGAAAAACACCCAACCCGCCATCGACAATACCGACGCATCGACCCACCACGACGCGTATTTCCATTGCCACGTCGGCACGATCCGATACGCCCACGCGATGCCCGTGACCAGCATCATGACCGCGAGCGTGAACCCCAACGCATACCCCTGTTCGATCGCGGTTGAATCCGCCGGATGATAGATTGCCCAAACGAACGCCACCGCGATGCCGATCGTCGCGATCAGTTTCGCGTCACGACGCGGGGCCGACGGTTCCTCCGAAAACGGATGGGAGGAACTCACTTCGCTCCACCGCGACCGCGTGCCGATTCAAGGATCGCGACCAACGTCAACATGCAGGCCACGATCCCGAGCACCGTGGTCGCTTGCCATGCGCCGACATGCGCTAGCAAGATCGCCGACAACCCGCACGTGGCCGTGATCAAATGAATCGTCGCCACTGCGGCGGTCCTCGATAACCCGAGATCGACCAACCGATGCGACAGATGACTGTGGTCACCTTGGAACGGACTGCGGCCCTCGCGAATCCGGATCCACAACACCGTCGTCATGTCGTACAACGGGACCGCCATCACGCACAACGGCGCCAACACCGCGTGCGGCCGGATCGATCCGTCGGCCGACGGTCCGCCCACAAACGTCGCCATCAACATCGACACGGCCACTAAAAAACCGACGAGATAACTGCCACCATCGCCCATGAAGATTCTCGCCGGCGGTCGATTATGAAAAAGAAAACCGAGCAGCGAACCCGCCACGACGAGCAACAACGCCGCAACGAGCAATTGAGGCCGCTGCGTCCCTGGGTCCGTCGTGGTCAACATCACCACCGCCATGGACCCCGCGATGATCGCCGCGATCCCACTCGACAAAGTATCCATGTTGTCCAGCATGTTGAACGAATTGATCACCGCGACAATCCAAATCACCGACAACGATTTCGTCAACCAACCCGAATCCAGATAAGCGGTCAACTCGATCCCCAATCCTACGACGACCGCGGCGGCGATGCCAAACTGCACGCCCAATCGAACGATCACCGACAGCCCTCGTCGGTCGTCCCACAAACCGAGCAGCAACAGTACCGTGCTCGCGGCGAGCAACCAAATCATGTCAGGGCTTCGCGACCAGACGCCTGGAGCGTGGGTGATCGCGGCCGACCAAGAGGAGTCCGAAACGGCCCCGCCGAGCGTTTGACGCAAACTCGCCGCCCGGGCCGAATCCTGCAACCACCACGAGGCCGTGAGTGCCGAACCGATCGTCGCGAGGATCCCGAGGTAGATCCCGATTCCGCCGCCCAAAGGCGTCGCGACGGTGTGACTGCTATGCCCGCCTGGACGATCGAGCAACCCGAGTCCTCGGGCGAAATAGCGAACCGGAAACAAGCTCACCCCGCTGACGAGCATCGCGAACACGGCGGCCGCCAACACGAGCAAGACGGTAGCCGACATGATGCGAACGCGGAGGATGGGGGAGGGCAAATTGGAAAAGAATGTCGTTGTTGACCGTGTACGGACGGCAGCTCGAATGGTTCGCCCGAAACGTTCCCCCCGAGTCGGATCGTTCGACTATAATCGTCGGGGTCGCTGCTCTTGCCCGTCACTAATCGCCGCCCTGCGGCCTTTTCTCCACTCCACCGTTCACCGAAGGTCACCCGATGGGAGTTCGTTTTGCTTGTCATGCTTGCAGCAAGCGATTGAACATCAAAACCGAACTCGCCGGACGACGGGGCATTTGCCCGTCGTGCGCGGTTCGTTTTCGCATTCCCACGCACGATACGGAAACCTCCACACCGGTTTCCGGCCAGGACGCGTTAGACGACAGCGGATCGTCCGATTCGGTCTTCACCGACGAGGGCAAAACGGCAGTCGGCCGAACCAACGGAGCCGCAACGGCCACCGCAGCACGACCATCCGCGACAACCCAAACCACCGCGACAACCAACACGCCGCGCCCGGAATCCAACCTGAGCCCGCAACACGCACTGCCCCAGCCCTCCGATCCCGGCCCGACGTTGGAGCAGGTCCTCGGTGGCGGCCAAGCGACGTGGTACGTTCGCCCTCCGAGCGGTGGACAATACGGACCCGCCGATGGTCCCACCCTTGGTCAATGGATCCAAGAAGGGCGAGTCTCTGAAACCGCGATGATCTGGCGAGACGGCTGGCCGGATTGGCGAAACGCGAAACAAGTGCTGCCGATCTTCGGAACCCATGCCGCGCGAGTCGCCCCGCCGCAACCGGCACCCCAGCAACCGGCCCCCCAGCAACCGGCACCCCAGCTACCGGCAGCGCAATCCGCCACGGATTCATTGCAATCGCCTCGCCCCGACGGCGCCGCGATTGCCCCGGCGGACGCCACCGAATCGAGCTTGCACGTCCGTCCCGGCGCCAAAGTGCTCGATTCCAACAAGAAAAAAGTGTCACGAAAACGAGTGGCCGTCAGCATCATGCTCGGCTGCATCGCCGTTGTCCTCGCCGTCGCGTTGTTCCTCGTGTTGCAGAACCCCAGCTAAACGTCCTTCTCATCCGACGCGCCGTCCCCGTCGTCATGAGCATCGAGGTGCTCGTCATCGAGACAATCCTCCTCCTCGCCTTCGAAGAACTCATCGGCGCCGGGCATTTTCGGGTCGATCGGTGCTCGTTTGCGGAGTTTGCGTTGCAGCGACCGGCGGTGAATCCCGAGCCGACGGGCCGCTTCGGAAATGTTGTTGTTGCAATCGGCGAGAACCCGGTGAATGTGCTCCCACTCGTTGCGAGCGAGCGACGGGGCCGGGAACGCCAAACCGCCCTCGGGGACGAGTGGCTCGTCACCACGAACGAACGCCGACAGAATGTCATCCGCGTCGGCCGGTTTACTGAGAAAATTCACCGCCCCGGCACGCACCGCATCGATCGAGGCAGGGATGCTGCCGAAACCGGACAACATGATGATCCGGCAATCCGGTTTGATCTGCAACAGTTTCCGCAATAAATCCAGACCGCTGCGACCGGGCATCCGCAAATCGAGTACCGCCAAATCGGTCGGGGCATGGTTGAACACGCTCACCGCCTCGTCAAAATTCCCAGCCGTTCGGACTTCCAAACCGCGACTCCGCATCGCCATCGCCAGCCGTTCTCGCAACACCTCGGTATCATCCACCAAGAGAATGGATTCCGCGCCGACGGTTTCCGCAGTCACGGCATCAGAAGGGTCAGGGTAATCAGGTGTCATGCTTCGACGCCGCTATGCGAATCAAGAGAAGAATGGGGCAGAAAATCTGGATTAAGCATCGTCATCCCGTGCGAAATATTCAACAGCCCCCGAAACGGGTGCGGCGATTTTAGCCGAAACCTCGGTTTTAAGCACATCGTCACAATTATTTCGGCGTAACCACGTAGCAGCGTCTCTCTGAGACGCTGAAAATTGCGAGTCTCAGAGAGACTCGCCGACGTGAGGTTCTGCCGAACCTTTTCCGCCGATGTGCTTAGTGATCGCGTTTCGGTAGCAGGGGCACCGTCACGGTGGCGGTGGTGCCCTCACCGGGATCGCTTTGGAAGGTCAGTTTTCCGCCCAATCGCGTGATCACGTTACGAGTCAAAAACAATCCCAAACCGATTCCCCGTCCCGGTTCTTTGGTCGTGAAAAACGGATCGCCGGCCCGGTCGAGCACCTCGGCTGACATGCCCTGGCCTCGGTCGACGACGATCAACGAAACCTCACCGCCGGTGCATCGCGCCTGCACGGTCACCGATTTTTCGGCACCGCTCGCGTCGAGCGCGTTGTGAATTAAATTCCGAATCGCTTGGGCGACCGCCTCCTCGGGCAACCACATCGGTTGCCGTTCCCACGGCGGCGTGTCTGCGTCGAGAGCTGGATCGTCCGCAGTGCCTGGCATCTCCCCGTGTGAATCCCCGTGTGAATCCCATTGTGAATCACTGGATGAATCACCGTGTGAATCACCGTGTGAATCCCCGGATGAGCTATTGGAACCCGGTTCGGGAATCCAGGGTGGATTCGGTTCGAGAATTTCGACCCGGTGCGGGTCTCGGATCCCATCGAGCGTGGTGTCGATCAAATCGCCGAGCGTGGTGCGATTCCATCGCTCCACCGCCGTGTCCCCAGCGGCCGAACGCATCCGAGCCAGAATTTGCCGGCACATCTGCAATTGGCCGTCGATCAAACGCAGATCCTCGTTGATCGACTCGGGTTTCTCGACCGGTTCGAGATGCCGCGTCAATTCACGACACGCCACATCGATCGTCGACAACGGCGAGGCGAGTTCATGAGCGGCGCCTGCGGCGAGCGTGGTCAAACCCTCCAGCCGTATCGCATCGGCCCGCTCTGATTGACTCCGCCGTAAATCCTCCTCCCGATTTCTCAATTGACGCGACGTTCGCTCGACAAAGTAAGTGATCACGGTACCGCAGGCGACGAACGCAACGAGAGAGGCGATGTCTCGCATTCCGAGATCGCCGATCTGGACTAACGACGCGTCGATCGTGCGAACACTCAGCCCCCGCACCGGCCAGGAACCGAGCAGCAAAATCGAGTAACCGAGCACCGCGAGTCCCGTCAACGTCCACGCCGCAGCCGGTTGCAACATCACGCCCCCGACGGCGAGGTTAACGAAGTAAAAGAAACAAAACGGGTTGTCCGCCCCGCCGCTGAAGTACAGCATCGCGGTCAGCGTCACGAGATCGAGCGCCATCAACGCGAACGCGACCCGCAACGGACCGACGCCGTTGATGTCCGCCGGAGCACCGGATTCGAATCGCGATAGCCACCATCCGTAAACGAAATTCGTACACGCCGTCAGGGCCACGAACAACAGCAACGGCGCCAGCGGCAAGGAGGTCGCCGTCACGGGACTCGCCAGCATGATCGCAATGAGTTGCCCGATACTCGCGAACGAGCGCAGTCGCAACAACCACGTCGATGAACCCAACGGGGCCGGCGAGATCAACGCCATCCTAGTGCGTTTCTCGGCGTGTTAATTCATCACGCAGTTTCGCCGCGAGTTCGTAGTGTTCCTCTTCGACGGCGTGATCGAGTCGTTCACGCAGCGTTTGTCCGACCGAGTATTCCGTCCGCAACGACTCGCGAAGTTCGACCAAGCGGACGATCAATTCGTCTTCCTCGAAATGCTCTTCGGCCTCATGTTTGACGAAAAAATCGCGTAACGTCTCGAGCCCGCGATTGATCGCCTGAATCGCTTCCTCCGGTGTGTTTTCCTCCAACTCACCGAGTGCCTCCGCCTGCGTGCGGTGAAACAAAACGAACGGACGGTACTGTTCGTGCGTCGCCGACCATTCGGGGTCCTCGGTTAGGTCCGCACAGAGATCCATCAATCGCAACGTATGGTCCGCATCCATCACCGCGCGGTGATACAACTGCATCCGCAGCCAACAAATCCGGCGATGATAAAACTGCATGAACTCACGATCGATCTCGTTGCAATCCCGCTCGGATAATTCGTAGTCAGGATCGTTCAACCGGGTCAGGTTCAGGTGTTCGAGATAGCTTTCGGAGCCCTCGATCAATTCCCCGTCCGGGCGACCGATCGTTTCGAGTTGCAGGACGCCCATGTCGACTCGCATCTGCAGCACATCACGGTCATCTTTGCCTTTGATCATGCGGACATTGAGCGTTGCCGGGTCAAATGCCCATCGCTTCAGTAAATCGTCCAAGTGCCGGGGGCGTTTCATGAAATATCGGGATGAGAGGATAGAATGAGAGATCGAAGAGAGTGGATCGTGTGATGGTCCATGGGTGTCGTCACGGGGAGTATATCATGCTGGCGCCTAAAGTGAACCTTGCCGCCCCGCCCGATCTCGCCCACCGTTGCGATCCGACGCGTTTCAATCGTCACGTCCGGGCCGTCCCCGCATCTGTTTCTTTTGCGAAAGTCGGCGTTTTCCCTCGACGCGGCGTTTTTTACTTCCCAGCGTCGGACGGGTCACTTTCCGCTTTTTCGGGGGCACACGGCACTCCAGCAGCATTTCCACCAAACGCAATCGTACGTCGGCCAAATTCCGGATCTGGTCTCGCGTCTTTTCACTATGCAGCACCAATTCGCCCTCGCGGTTGATCCGCGTCGCGAATCGGGTTTCGAATCTCGCCCGCCAACCGTCATCGAAGCCCGGTTGAGTGACCGGCGTCCATCGCAGCGTCACTTTCGAATTGACTTTGTTCACGTTTTGCCCCCCCGGCCCGCTGCTGCGACTCGCCGACCAAGACAACCCGGATTCGGGGATCGTGAACCGCCGGGTGACTACTAAATCTGACATCGAAAACAATTCACACAAAAAAAGAAAACAAAACCTCCAACCTCCAACCTCCAACCTCCAACCTCCAACCTCCAACCTCCAACCTCCAACCTCAAACCTCAAACCTCCAACGAATCCACCTGCACACCGGATTGACGCATTTCATCGATCGCGTGTTCGCAATCACCAGGGTGCAACTCCACGCCGCGGCACGCCGATTCGATAAGATGCGTCACAAATCCGAGTCGCACCGCGTCGATCGCGGTCGCACGCACACAGTAATCCGTGGCCAAACCCATCACATGCACCGTATCGACCGCCGCAGTGACAAGGTACCGCCCTAACCCAGTCGGATGCAGCCCACCGTTGTCGTAAAAACCGCTGTAACTGTCCCGCCGTCGATCGGTTCCTTTCGGGAACACGCTGGCGATTCCGGCCAGGTTCAATCCACTGGCGAATTCGGCGCCGCCGGTCCCTTGCACACAGTGAACCGGCCACAACACTTGCGGCAACCCGTCGAGATCGATCACGTCACCGACGTCGTACTCGTCGTGCTGAGCCGCAAAACTCAAATGGTCCGCCGGGTGCCAATCCTGGGTCGCGACGACAAGATCGAACCGCAGCATCAATCGATTGGCAATCTCAATCAACTCATCACCCCGCTGCACACCGAGCGCACCGCCGGGTAGGAAATCATTTTGCAAATCAACGAGAATCAATGCGTTCATGTTCGCTCCCGAGCCTTTCGGATCATTTCAGTTTTCAATTCATGGAGTCCTTGTTCCAAACCGACGGGAAACTCGTGCGGATTTTCGAAACGCCGAGTCGCCGGCGGCGTCCGTTGCAGTTGCTCACGCACACGCTCGCGAACGGACTCCAGTGACGGGCACACGTACACACACTCGCCGCTGCGAAAGACCGGCACGAGCAGTTCCGACGACGCCGTATCCGGTGAGAACGTTTTGCGTCGGTTGGCATCGGCGGGGTCGACCATTGTGACCTCCGCATTGAAATCCCATCGGGTTTGTTCGTCATAAATCATGTCGCCACGATGCTCGCCCGCACGCTCGAACCGCCGCACCTGCAAGATCCCCGGCGTGCTGACTTTGACGGTTTGCTCGGATAGTTTGATGCGGTGTTGCCAAACGCCCTGATCGTTACGAATCGCGCCGAGTTTATAAACGCCCCCGAGTGCGGGTTGATCGAACGCGGTGACGAGTTTGGTGCCAACGCCCCAAGTGTCGATGCGTGCTCCTTGTCGTTTCAAACTGGCAATCAAACGCTCGTCGAGATCGTTACTGGCGACGATCCGAGCGGCGGGGAATCCGGCCTCGTCGAGAATCCGCCGCGCCTCGATACTCAACCACGCCAGGTCACCGGAGTCCAACCGCACACCCAACATCTCGTGACCGGATTGACGCAACCGTTTACCCACCTCGGCGGCCCGGCGGACGCCTTCGAGCGTGTCATAGGTGTCGACGAGAAACACACAATTGTTCGGCATCGCGTCGGCGTATCGCTCGAACGCCTGCTGCTCGGTCGGGAACGTCATCACCCAACTGTGCGCGTGAGTGCCCACGACCGGCATCCCAAATAACTGCCCAGCCATCACGTTGGACGTGCCCGAGCAACCGCCGATGAACGACGCACGCGACGCCGTGAGCGCACCGTCGACGCCTTGAGCACGCCGCAATCCGAACTCTATCACGCGGTTGGGCAATCCAGCCGACGGTCCGGCACCAGACTCCGGCACCGGATCAAACACGCCCGCCGCCGAGCACACCCGTGCCGATTTGGTCGCGATCAACGTTTGGAAGTTGATTAAATTCAACAGCGGCGTTTCCAATAATTGACATTGCAAGATCGGACCCCGGACCCGCACTAATGGCTCGTGTGGGTAGACCGTCGTTCCCTCGGCAACCGCATCGACGTCGACGGTGAATCGCAGTTCGCTCAAATAGTCGAGGAACCCATCGTCGAAGAGTGGTTTCGAATCCGCGCCGACAAGCCCGCCGAGATACGTCACGTCCTCGGTCTCGAATTTCAACCCTTCAAGATACTCGATCGCGATTTGCAAACCACAGGCGATCGAATAGCCGCCCTCGAACGGATTCTGACGAAAAAATAAATGGAAAACCGAATCCTGTTCCGCCAACCCGTTCTTCCAATACGCGTACGACATCGTCAGTTGGTACAAATCGGTCAACAGTGCCAGAGACGGACGGTAAAGTTGTTGCAATCGATTCATGAGGCGCGCAGAAAAAGAGGAAATTCTCGAACGGTAAAAGAGAAGAAGCGTCCTGAATTGCCCAAGCACCTCCTCACGTGGACGAGTCTCTCTGAGACTCGCAAATCTCAGCGTCTCAGAGAGACGCTGCTACGTGGTTCCACCGTACTACTCGTGACGAAGTGCCCAACGGACATCCGACCGCATCGCTAGGTTCGGATTTCGAGCGAGTGGTCCTGGGGGATGGTATCGTTTCGGCGTGTCGAATTCCTCCGTCTTCCGAGAATTTTTGAATGACTCCCCACCTGCGATTGATCGCCCTACTCGTCTTGGTGGCGACGGCGACTTGGATCACGGTCATCTTGGTCCCAACGTTCCCGGTGCTCGCGGATCCCCCCAACGCCTCGGCCGGTCCGGTGGAGGCGAACGCCGAAGTGGTCGCACCGCCTAGCGTGGTGGAAGCCAGAGCGCGGGCGAGGATGTTGCACGAGATGGTCCGCGGGACACTGCAAATCATCCACCGAGATTTCTTTGACGAGGACGACGCCCACGCGATCCCCTCGGCGTCGCTCGAAGACGTTTTTCACGAAATGTCCATCGAGTACGACGTGACGATGAAGTGGCTGATCGTGCGTACCGATGTTCTCAACGTCGACCACGAACCCGAAGGCGAGTTTGAAAATCGGGCCGTTGATTTGCTCGCCAAAGGCAAACCGTTCGTCGAGCAATCGTTCGCCGACCGATATCAGTTCGCCGGCGCCATCCCGCTCGGCACGCAATGTCTGAAATGTCATGTCAAACGGCGAACCACAAACGAAGACCGCACGTCAGGGTTGGTCATCACGATGCCGATCAAAATCCCCGAAAAAAACAGTCACTTTGACGACTTCCCCGACGCTCGTTAGGATTCTCGGGCTATGAACCTACCTGCCACCGCCACCGCGACGTCCACCATCCTGTTCCGCTTCACCGGGGAAGACCGCCCGGGTTTGACGGCGTCGTTGTCGGACGATCTCGCCCGGTTCGGGTGCCGCATCATCGACGTCAACCAAGCCGTGATTCACCGCTCGCTGCTACTCGGTTTGATGGTCCGGGTGCCCCCCGAGCAGGATGTCGATGCCGTGATTGCCGAGATACGACGCAGCGCCGAAAAACTCGACCTGAAATGCAAACCACGCCCGATCGAGGATACCGCCTACGACGAGTGGATCGCCGGGGAAGGGAAATCTCGCTACATCCTGACGCTCCTGTCCCGCGCCGTGACGGCGGAACAGTTCGCCGCGGTCAGTCGATTGGTGGCCGATCAGGGACTCAATATTGATGTGATCACCCGGTTGTCCGGACGCCCCAAACGCAACCCCGACGGCAACCCGACTCGGGCATGCGTCGAGTTTTCACTGCGGGGCGATCCGACCGATCCGGGGCAACTCAAAGCCAGCCTGCTCGACTTGAGCAGTCGGCTCGACCTCGATCTCGCTTGGCAACAGGACGACGCGTTTCGACGCAACCGACGGCTCGTCGCGTTGGACATGGACTCGACGTTATTGCAAGCCGAAGTGATTGACGAATTGGCAATCGAGGCCGGTGCGGGCGAGCAGGTGTCCGCGATCACCGAAGCGGCGATGCGAGGCGAAATCGATTTCGACGAATCGCTCCGCCGCCGGGTCGCGTCGCTCGCCGGGTTGCCCGAATCGGTCCTGCCCCGAGTCGCCGCCCGGTTGGAAATCACCGAAGGCGCCGAACGCTTGCTGTCGAATTTGAAACGGTTTGGTTATCGCACCGCGATCCTCTCGGGCGGGTTCAGCTATTTCGGCGAGTACCTCCGCACCCGACTCGACATTGATCACGTGTACGCCAACGAATTGGAAATCATCAATGGGAAACTCACCGGGAACGTGATCGGTGAAATCGTCAACGCGAACCGCAAAGCCGCGTTGCTTGAACAACTCGCCCAGAGCATCGGAATCGATTGCGAGCAAACGATCGCGATCGGAGACGGCGCCAACGATTTGCCGATGTTATCCCGCGCCGGACTCGGCATCGCGTTTCATGCCAAACCGATCGTCCGCCAATCCGCCCGCCACCAAGTCTCCACGCTCGGCCTCGACGCCGTGTTATATCTGCTCGGCGTCCGTGACCGGGATCTGGTCTCGGCGAAATAGTCGATTCTGCGTCAGTGGGAGTGCAGGCTGCTAGCCTGCGAACTGACGCAGCTAGCCACGGTTCTCGTATTTAACCGAGGCTAACCCTGGCCAGTTCAATCTTTCGATACTTTGGGATTGCAACGCAATTATCGTTGCGCACGTTTTCGTCTGCGACGACAACGGCATTCGACAACGGTATTCGACAACGGCATTCGACAACATAGCCTGGGGTTACCCTTCGCGTGAACGGACAATGGATGGTCCGTCGTCGCTGGTGGAATCGTTATCGGCTATGAGATTCTCGGGCATCACGGATTCAATCACACACGTCGGGGCCGGATTGAAAAGCGAGTGAGTTCGCCTGCGGGCAGCACCGATTGGGTTGGGATTGGGCGTGAGGGGGAACGAGTTTAGCCAAATCCGCGTGGCCGGGTTACCTGTGTCTCGTGGAAGGCATGCAAGTTTGCTTTGCTCTGCCGACCCAAAAGTCTTAAAACATCAGATCGCGAACCACGAACCGCTTTCGGAAAACCAACGGAGCCACGTCGTCCAGACTCCACGGATTAGCCAATCCCGTGTTTTTCCATCATCCGATACAGCTTGCGGCGTTCGATGCCGAGGACCCGGGCGGCTTTGGATTTGTTGCCGTTCTCGCGTTGCAGGACGTCGGTAATGTGATCTCGTTGCAAGATCATGAGCGAGCCGGGTATTTCCTCGGGCGAGTTTGTGCTGATCGCGGATGGGCGACGCATTGATTGCGGCAACTCGTCCATCGTGATGATGTTGTCGTCGGACAGGATCTTGGCTCGCTCGATCAAATTGATCAGTTGTCGAATGTTGCCGGGCCAATCGTGGGCCACCAATGCCGCATGAGCTTCGGCATCGAGTTCGTAGTCTTCGCCTACGAAATGCTCGATTAGCAATTCGATGTCTTTGCCGCGTTGACGAAGCGGCGGCAGTTCCAGCGTCATGACGTTGATGCGATAGTACAAGTCTTCGCGGAACCCGCCTTCGGCAACGGCTTGAGCGATGTCGCGGTTCGTCGCCGCGATGATCCGGACATCGACGTGCCGCTCTTTCGCCGATCCAATCCGGCGGAGCGACCCGTCCTCGAGTACTCGCAATAATTTAGGCTGCAATGCCAGCGGCATTTCGCCGATTTCGTCGATGAATAATGTGCTGCCGTCGGCGACCTCGAACAATCCTGGCTTCATCGCGGTCGCACCGGTGAACGAGCCTTTCTCGTGACCGAACAATTCGCTTTCGACGAGTTGTTCCGGTAACGCCGCACAGTTGAGCGTCACCATCGGCTTGTCGGCTCGGGAACTGCTGGCGTGAATCGCTGCGGCGACCAGTTCTTTGCCCGTACCGGTTTCACCTTGGATCAACACGGATTTCTCTGTCGGTGCGACGCGGTCGATCAGCGAAAACAGTTTTTGCATCCGTTCGGATTGTCCGATCATCCGATGGGCAGGTTTTTTCGATCGCGTGATGACCTCGCGGAGTTGTGTGTTTTCCTTCTTCAATTTGCGTCGTTCCATGGCGGCCAAACATTGGCATTCCAAGTCGCCCATCGGGAACGGTTTGGTTTGAAAGTCGAATACGCCCAAACGCATCGACTCGACGGCGTTGTTGATCGTGCCTTCGCCGGTCAGCACAATGATTTCGGTATCGGGGTGCGATTCCCGCATCCGTTGGACGAGTTCCAAACCGCACAAAGCGGGCAAATTCCAATCCAAAATGGCGATGTCAAAGTCGTGGTGGTTGCACAGATCAAGCCCGTCCTGGCCGCTGGTCGAGATGGCGACTTGGTAACCTTTCCGCTTAAACCAGCGGGCGCAGCCTTCGCCGAAATCTTCGTCGTCGTCCACAAAGAGAATGTTGAGTGGGTTGGCCATGTTAGTTCCGTTGCTGGGTTTCATCGTGACGTAAGCTTCGAGCTTGTGTGTAGCGCAATTCGCAAGCTGGAAGCTTACGCCACTGGAAGCTGCCCGTATGTGCGCAGTCGTTGTGCGTTCGTGCGCGACTGGAGCGGGGAACGCAATCTGATTGCCCTTGCGATGATACCTATTTTGCTGGGAAACGTGTTAAGAACGCGAGCGGGCAGCTTACGCCACTGCTTAGGAACGCAAACTGCGAACCAGGTCGATTGCAATCAGGACTGCGAACGCGACAATGGCGGCGATTCCTTCTCGTCCACTGGAGCCCAGTCATGTCATCGACCACCACGCGTCCCAACAGATCCCACGGGGTGGAATTACAGGAAGATCCCAACTTGACCCAATTAAAAATGGAGCGGCACTCGCGAATTCTGGAGCACTTGGTTCGCGGCGATTCGCTCGAAACCGTGTTGACGATGCTGGTTGAACTGGCCGAAGAGACTCGCGAAGGGATGTTGGGGTCGATCATGTTGGTCGATTCCCAAACTCAACAGTTGCGACACGCCGCGAGCGTCTCGCTGCCATCGGAATACATCGAAGCGATCAACGGTTTGCGGATCGGCCCCAACGTCGGCTCATGCGGCACCGCTGCGTTCTCGGGTGAACGGGTCATTGTCGCCGATGTGCAATCGCATCCAGACTGGACCGAGTATCGAGATGTTGTCCGCGCCGCGGGATTGCGAGCGTGTTGGTCCGAACCGATCGTGTCCGGCAAAGGCGAGTTGTTGGGGACGTTCGGCATGTACTACCGCGAAACCCGACATCCCGAGCCGTCGGATTTGGAATTTGTCTCCGAGTGCGCGACGCTGTCCGCGCTCGCCATCGAACGACACCGAGACGAACAGCGGACTCGCCAAACCGCCGCGATTGTGGACTCGTCCGATGAAGCCATCATTTCCAAGGATGTCAATGGAATCATCCAAAGTTGGAATCCGGCAGCCGAGCGGATTTATGGTTATTCGGCCGATGAGGTGATTGGTCGATCGGTCACGTTGTTGATCCCGGAAGATCGTTTAGGGGAATTGAACGCCTACCAATCTCGCCTGAAAAACGGAGAACGCATCGAGCACTTTGAAACCGTCCGGTTGGCGAAGGACGGGACTCGCGTTGATGTGGTTCTCACGCTTTCGCCGGTGCATGACGCGGACGGCAACATCGTGCAATTTGTTGACGTCCAGAAAAACATCACATCATCCAAACGTGACCAAGCGGCCCTTCACGAAACGCGACGGCAGCACTCGATGCTGCTGAGCAATCTGCTCGGTGCCGCGTTTCGTTGCCGAAACGACAAGGACTTGACCCTTGAATTGATCAGCGACGGCATCGAGTCGGTTTCGGGCTACACGCCCACTGAATTGATTCGCAAAGAAGTCGATTGGCTATCGACCGTCGATCCGGGCGATCGTGAGAAACTGCGATCGGAAATGCAGTTGGCATTCAAAGAAAAGAGGTCGTATCAATCGGAGTTTCGGATCCGGCATCGAGACGGTTCGACACGTTGGCTTTGGGAGCAGGGGCGTGGGATCGATGGCGAGGATGGCAGTGTGGTCGCGTTCGAGGGTTTTCTCACGGACATCACTGAGTTGCATGCCGTTCAAGACAAACTGATTCAATCTGAACGGCTGGCGGCACTGGGACAGATGATTTCGGTGATCGCTCATGAAAGCCGTAACGCACTGCAACGGATTCAAGTCGGCGTGGACATGTTGGGTTTCGAGATGGCCGAGGACTCGGATTCATGGAAAGACTTGCAACGAATATCGCGGGCCAAGGAGGATTTGCACCACATGTTTGAAGAACTGCGCAGCTACGCGGCCCCGATGAAACTGGAATGTGACGTTTGCTGCGTCGGTCAAATTTGGCGACAAGCGTGGTCGAGTTTGGAATCGGCCCACGCCGGTCGTGAAGTGCGTTTGATCGAAGCTGACGTCACGGATTTGGATTGCCAGGTCGATGCGTTTCGGCTCGAACAGGTGTTCCGCAACTTGTTTGAAAACTCGCTGGCGGCTTGCAAAGAACCTATCGAAATTTCCATTGAATGTCACGAGACCACCATCCAGGGCAATCCCGCGTTGTCGGTGCAGGTCAGTGACAATGGCCCGGGATTTTCGGCCGAAGAGAAATCACAAGTATTCGACGCCTTTTTCACGACCAAGCAAAAAGGAACCGGTTTAGGAATGGCAATTGCCCAACGTATGCTCTCGGCCCACTTCGGAACGATTGCCGCGCGCAACGGCGAATCGGGCGGTGCCTGTTTCGAGCTATTCATTCCAAGACAACAACCATGATTCCTTTGACTCGCGCACTTCGGATCGTCGTCGCGGATGATGAAGTCGACATTCGTGATTACCTTGCCGTCCTCTTGCCTCGACTCGGTCACGAAGTGGTCGGGTTGGCTGAAAACGGACAACAGTTGGTCGCATTCTGCCAACGCGAACATCCTGACTTGGTTATCACCGACGTGATGATGCCGGAGATGAATGGGTTGCAGGCGGCTGCCAAGATCGCCGAGACGCTTTCGATGCCCATCATCATCGTGTCAGCGCACGAGAAACCGGATTTCCCGGAAAACAGTTTGATTGTCGACTACCTCGTCAAACCGGTCACCATGACGCAACTCTCCAACGCGATCGACCGGGCGGCACGGGGTTGAGCAATGCAGGATCAATCACGAACGGGAGTGACTGACGTCGGTCTGACAGATGTACGCGTCGGGGTCCCAGGCCGGACAATCGACGGCGATTCGCTGCGATACCGATGGCCGCACGAATCGGCCGGGGGTGAGTTCGGAGAGCGAGAACAGCTTGCCGCAAACGGTGCAGTTAGTTTTGGGATGGTTTTTCATCCGTTCTCGAGCATGGCTTGAAATGCCATGCGGCTTAGTTCGGCTGCGGTGCTCACGTTTAACTTTCTCTTCAGGTGCTCGCGGTGAGTGTCGATGGTGTGCGTGCTGAGGAGCAGTTGCTCGGCGATCGCTCTGGTTGTCATCCCGTCGCCGATCAAGCGGAAGATTTCCCTTTCACGATCGCTCAGCCGGTCCATCGGATTTTGTTCCACCGGCGAGTTGCCCAGAGCGGACGTGACCAACTTGGATTTTAAATCCTCGCTTAGGAAACGCTCGCCACGCAGAACCGTGCGGATGGCTTCAATCAACTTCTCGTTCGTTTCCTGCTTGTTCAAATAACCGAGTGCTCCTGCTCGCAGCGCGCGTTCCGCGTACAGCGATTCCTGGAAAGCCGAGATCGCGAGGAACTTGACGCAGGAATTTTTGGATCGCACTCGCTTGATCAATTCGATCCCGTTACCGAACTGCAACGAAATATCGACCAACACCAAGTCGGGGCATTGCTCGGCAACCACGGCGACGCCCTCGTCTTCCGTCGCGGCGACTCCGCAAACCTCCCAGTCTGGTTGGGCTGTGATTCGCATGGAGAGACCATCTCGCATCGTCGGATGGTCATCGACGATCACGATTCGTGTTTTGCTGTTTGTAAAACTCATCCTAGATTCCTTTGCCGTGGTACCGTGCATGTGACGATGGTTCCGTTGTTCTTCCCCTTCGAAATCGATAGTTTGCCGCCGATGACGCTCGCTCGATATTCCATGATCTGTAACCCCGTTGCTTGATTGAGTTTGCCGTTTAACTTCATTGAAAAAATATCTAAACCGATTCCGTTGTCACTGATTTCTAACTGAATCTGGTGCTCGTCACCTGATAACGAGACTTTGATTGCTCCCACCGCACCGTGCCTCTGAGCGTTGTTGATCGCTTCCTGAGCGATTCGATAGAGATGCGTGGCGACTGTGTTGTTTGCAATCTTCAACGAACCGCTGTGGACGAAGTTGCAAACCACCTTGCCTTTGACCGTTGTCTCATTGGCGAGTTCTGTCAATGCCGAATGCAATCCCTCGGCGTCAATCTGAACCGGCATGATCCCATGCGAAAGTGACTGCACGTGCTGATTCGCTTCCTTCAATCCCTTCACTAGTTTGGATGCGTTGAGCATGAGCCTGGAAAGATCGACGTGCGGGAGCGTTAAAGTTGGCTGATCGTCGTTGCCGAGTTGAACCCTTTGTTGAAAGAAGTCTTCGATGGTCCCCGCGATCAATGACAACCCAGTCAGTTCCTGCTGAGTCCCGTCATGCAATTCCTGTCCGATCCGGCGCTGCTCGTCCGACGCGATACTGAGTATTTTTGTTTGCAACTCTTTTCGCTGCGAGACGTCGCGAATGATGACGATAAAGAGTGACAAGTGGTCGATACGACCTAGCGTCAACTCGGCATCAAAGTGGGAACCGTCTTTTCGCTTCGCCGCTGCCGTAGCCGAACTCGCCAGAGTTTGAAGTGCATTGGGCGTGTCCAAAGTCGGGTGGCTTCGGCTACCGCAAAAAAGCAGCGGCAAAACGGACTTCCCGAACAATTCGTTGCGAGCATAGCCAAAGAGTCTCTCCGTGGCGGGATTCAGACTCGCGATGATTCCATCGCCGTCGACGGTCAAGATGGCATCGGCCGCGGCATCCAAGATCGCTTGCAAACTCTCCTTGCTTTGCTTTAGCGATTTTTCCAGCGCGAGCCGGTCGGTCAGGTCAACAAAGGTGATAACCACACCGGCCTGTTTGTCGCCATGCGAGCGATAGGGAAGGATCCGCCGGAGATACAAACGAGCATTGTCGGCTTCGACCTCGCATTGAATCGGTGCGGAGTCTTGAATCACCTTTCGACAATCGCTGATCAAGCGATCATCGTGGAACCGCGTGGTGATGTCTCCCAGCGGACGCCCAATGTCGGTAGCTCGCAAATTCAATAGCTGTAAGGTCGGTGGCGTGAATCGTTGGATCATCAAATCGTTGTCCATGAACAAAGTCGCAATTTCCGTGCTCGCGATCAAGTTGAGAATGTCGTTGTTGGCGACGTCGAGCTGCGTGACTTTTTCCAGCAATTCCGAATTGACGGTGCTGAGTTCTTCATTGAGCGATTGCAATTCCTCTTTCGACGTTTCCAGTTCTTCGTTGGCCGATTGAAGTTCTTCATTCATCGACATGATTTCTTCATTGGAGGTTTTGAGATCTTCGTTGGCAGCCTCCAGTTCCTCGATCACGCCTCCGAGTTCCTCCCCATTCGACTTCAGGTCGCGCTGCAGTTGCTCGACTTCGGAGGATGTCTTCTGTTCCAACGATACCGGTTCGCTGGCGTCGCTGGAGATCAATGCGGCAGGGGATGTGTCTGCGAAGCTAATCAGAAGCAGCGGCTCGGCTTCCTTTCCTGTTTTTAAGATTCGCACATCGATCTTACACTGCACCGAATCGTCGCCGCGTTTGAATCGGGCTGGGATTTCAGTGTCGGTTTCCTCCGCGAGTGATTTCTGGCAGGCGAACCGTAGTTTCGTCCGCAGCCCTGGACGACACATGGCCAATAGATTCTGGTTCGGCTCGCCCGGTGGAAACTCCAGATAATCGACGAGCGGACCGGTGACGTACAAAACTTCATAGTGGCGATTGATCAGGGCAGTGGCCGGCACGTAGTGGCTGAAGAGAGTTTTCTCGACCAAGGCCTTGTAACCTTGCCGCGGCGAAATCGAAGGAGTTTGTATCGCAAGAGGTCTTTTCAGGCTGTGGGTCGCGATCAGCGGAAAGGGGACTTGGCTGCGTCGGCGGGACGGCACCTTTGCAAAGAGGCGGCACTTCTCGGCAATGGGCTTGAAGAGGTCATCGGCTTGGCCCAGGGATTCCGCCTGCCCCAACATCAGTAAGCTGTCATCGCTGAGTGCAAAATGAAAGAGCGAAAGCACCCGTTGTTGCAATTCGGGTTCAAAATAGATCAATAAGTTACGACAAGAAATTAAGTCGAGTATTGAGAAGGGTGGGTCGTTGATGACATTCTGGCGAGAGAAGACGATCGAGTCACGCAACTGCTTGCCGATCTGAAACTGGCCTTTGTCGGTCTTCACGAAAAAGCGTTCCAAACGCGCGGGTGATACGTCGCTCGCGATGCTCGACGGATAAACTCCGGCACGAGCGATCGCAATCGCAGCTTCGTCAACGTCGCTGGCGAAGATTTTGATGGGGTTGCTAGTGGACGAGGTCAGGAGTCCGTTCGCGCGGGGACTCGTTGCCTCGTCCACTACCTCAATCAACAACATCGCGAGTGAATAGGCTTCTTCGCCGGTGGCACAACCAGGCACCCAAACGCGAAAAGGAAAACTCGCGGCATCGCGGTTTTTGAGATCGGACAAAAGTTCCGTCGAGAGAGTCTCATAGACTTCCGCGTCTCGGAAGAACGCGGTCACGCTGATGAGCAAATCCCGGTACAACGCGCTCGCTTCCTTGGGATCTTCCGAAAGACGCTCGACGTACTGTTCCAAACGATCTAAGTGATGCAGTCCCATACGGCGCTGAATCCGCCGCAGTATCATGTTCTTGCGGTAGCTTCCAAAATCGTAGCCCGAGTGCTTGCGGAGTTGGCTAAGAATGGCCGTTAGCTGGTCCTCTTCGACCCCTGTGTCGTTGGGCACCGCCGGTCGATGCGAATTGATGTACGGTTGCTGAGCGTACTGCATCAGCGCCGCGGCCATCTCGGCGGGCGGCAAAACAAAGTCAGCGAGCCTTTCGTTGATGATGCTCGATGGCATGGAATCGAACCCGGCGCTCGTCGGTTGCTGGGCGATCGCCATCCCACCGGCGAGCTTAATATCACGAATTCCGAGGGTGCCGTGGCTACCGGTACCCGACAGCACAATGCCGATCGAACGTGTGCCCTGATCTTTTGCCAGCGATCGCAGAAAGAAGTCGATCGCGATCTCATGCCCTTGTGGTGCCGGTGGTTCGCAAAGTTCAAACGCTCCGTCGCGGATGCTTAAAAATTTTTTCGCCGGGATCACGTAAACGTGATTGGATTCGACGACCATCCCGTCGGTTGCCTCCACGACCAGCAGCGAGCTGGTTTTTGATAAGATCGCGACCATCTGACTTTCGCAATTCGGATCCAGATGAGGGACCAAAACGAACGCCATCTCGCAGTCGGCAGGAACCGCGCCGAGAAGTTGCTTGAACGATTCCAACCCACCCGCCGACGCACCGACCCCGACGATCGGAAACGGTGCCCATGCTGGAGGTGTTGTCAATTTCGAAGTGAGTTCTGTCGCCATCCGTCAGTCCGATTCGTTTAGGTAGGGTGGGTCAAGCCGCTTCGGCGTCGACCCACCATGGGATCGGTGAGTCCGCATCAGCGTGGGTGGGTCTGCGTCGCAAAGTCTCCTTGACCCAACCTACCGAAACTCAACACGTCCAATCTCTGGCGAAATCGGCTGCGGATCAAGTATAACGCGTCCGACGGGATGCAGAACGTCCTCGCCGATAGATTGGTTGAATCCGCCATGCCGGAATCAGAAGTTCGGCGATTTCCCGAACGACGCGGCGGGGCGATACTCATCGAAACATGCCAAGCGAGGACGCCGAAGTCGCCGAAGACGGAGCCTCCTGCATTTCTTCGACCTGCCTTTCAGAGATTCAACGAGGTGCCGACCATGAAAACCTATTTCCGACAGCCCTGTCCCATCTGCGGACGACCGCTGCATGTCCCGATCGAATTGCTCGGCAGCGAAGCGTCGTGCAATCATTGCTCGGGAGTGTTCACCGCCATCGGAGACGAAACTCAGGAACAGCATGGTTCCGATGATTTCAGTGGCAGCCCCCATTCGGAAGCGAGAGATCGTGGGAGAGAAATGGACATCGACCTGAAACGAAGCAGTTGCATTGGTGTCCACACCGAAGCTCTTCGCGAAAAGGAATTGGTATGAGCGTTCTGCAAGCGACCATTCCGACGACGCGATGCGTTCGGATATCACAGCGAGCAACGCGAAACGATGTCTGGCCCGAATGCGTCGTGACCCAAGCCGCGTTGACTCGACTTCGCTCTAGTCCCCATCGCGTGCTGCAATCGCTGACCTGCGTTTTCAGTTCCGGTCAGCTTCACCTGAAAGGAACCGTGCCATCGTACTACATGAAACAGATGGCACAAGAAACCATCCGCTCGGTCGAAGGCGTGGAACAAATTGTCAATCGCGTGATCGTGACTTGAATGTGAATCCGTCCACTACCACCATGATTGAATGCTAGTTCCTCGATCAGCCGTCGAAGAACTTCTTCAGAACGTGGATCGTGGCGGCGCGGTTTGCCCGGCCCCAAAATCCCATCAGCGGAATTTCTTTCGGACAAACGACTTGGCAGTTGCCCGCTTTGCCACCGTTTTGAATCCCACCCGGCGCGATCATCGCCTCGATCTGTTTGGAAACGAGCGACTCGCCGTTTGGGTGCGAGTTCATCAAGACCGCTTGGCTCATCGCCGCACCAATGAAGTTGCGGTCAAAAAATTCGTCACGACTTTCTTCAAAAGTTTGTTCCGATTCGTTCTCTTCACGTTCGACGATGACTTTTTTGTACTGTGGACACGCATCGACGCAACATCCGCAACTCATGCATTGGCTGCTCATGTCATCATCACCATCAAGGGGAACCCAACACTGCAGCTTTTCCAAGGCCCTGAACAACCGATAGCGATCAACGCACAGGTCTCGCACGCCCGGAAACTTGCTCATCGGACGCAGCTCGATCCCGGTCGGGTCATCTTGAAGCAGACGATCAACCAATGCCGAGCACGCCTGCCGCACGCGACCGTTGATTCGCATCGTGCAAGAACCGCAAGCCTCTTCCAAACAACCCGATTCGTACGCGACGGGCGACAGCGGAATCCAAAGTCTGGCGAGTTCGGCTACAACCGTTCTTGATCCCACGTAGCTTAGCCTTGAGTGAACTCAGGGAGTTTCACCAACTCGCCACCTTTGATTGCCGACTCGTGGGCGCAGATTCCGGTGCAGGTCCAGTTGGCACTCGTGACCGCGTTGGGCCAGGGGTCGCGGTCCTCAACCAGCGCACTGACGAACTCGTGAACGAGGTGCGGGTGCGATCCGCCGTGACCGCCGCCTTGTACAAACGAGAGATGTTTCTCGTCGTGAATTTCCGCCGGTAACGTGAAACGCCGGATCGGCTCGGGCAACAGATGGGCGAAGTCCGGGATCTCGATCTTTTCAGGAATCTCGTGCTCGGATTTCTTGGCCGTGTGGATCACATGCGGTTCGTTTTCCACGAGCGTCCATTCGAAACTTTTCTTGGTGCCGTAGACGTCAAAGCTCTCACGGTATTGACGAGCGACGTCGTAGAGGAATCGCCAAATGTGAGCGGTGATGTCGCTGTCTTTGAGCTTGATATGGCAACTCTCGACGGCGAAGGGGCTGCCGGATTTTTTCGCGATGTCGTCGCGGACGCGGCCGGACCCGAAACAGCTCACCGCTTCGGCGAGTGCGTCGGTTAATCCGAGACAGGGGCTGACGACGTGGGTGGCGTAGTGCATCGGAATCATCGCTTCCCAGTAACTCGGCCACCCATCCATGTCTTGCGGATGGGAGGCGGCGAGGTGCTGGATTTTTCCCAACTCGCCTTTCTCGTAGAGGTTTTTGATGTAGAGGAATTCGCGGCTGTAGACGACCGTTTCGGCCATCATGTATTTCAGTCCAGTGCGTTGAACCGTTTCCACAATTTGCTGGCATTCATCGATCGTGGTTGCCATCGGCACGGTACAGATGACGTGCTTGCCCGCGTTGAGCGCTTTTAACGACATCCACGCGTGATCGGGTATCGGGCTGTTGATGTGCACGAAATCGATGTCGGGATCGGCGAGCACGTCGTCGTAGCGGGTGTAGCGTTTTTCGATCCCGAACTGGTCGCCAGCCGCGTTGAGTTGGGCTTCATCGCGACGGCAAATTGCCGTGATGTTGGCATCAGGATGGTTTTGATAAATCGGGATGAACTCGGAACCGAAACCGAGTCCGACCATGGCAACGTTCACGGACATGAGAGGTCTCAAAACTGACACGAGGAAGGAGGGGATGGAGGGAGTCGAATTGTAGCCGATCACCTGCACCCGACACAGGGCGACGGCACGTAACACACGCGTCGGCAAGTTTTTCAATTCACGAAGGATCGCAGGTCAAGCGGGAGTCGCGAAGGAAAAAGGGGCCACGGATTTCACGAATGGACACGAGTGAAAGCAGGGATCGTCTTCGTGGAAATTCTTGCGATTCGTGGCTTCCGTCCAATGGCAACGCAATTCAACCGGTGCTTACTCTCACCGGCGTTCATTTATTGGCGTTCTCTCACGGGCACCCGGCTGACTTATTGCGTTGCCGATTCGGCAACCGACTCCGTGTCGTCGAGCGTCCGTACGAGGCGATATCCCCATCCGCCCACGAGGGCGCCGACGATCGGTGCCGAGAGATAGATCCATAGGTTCGTCAGATACCCCGACGCGAGTGCCGGGCCGAGGCTGCGGGCCGGGTTCATCGAGGCCTTCGTCAACGGCCCGGCGACAAACGCTTCCATGGCGATCACCGCGCCGACGGCGAGGCCCGCCGTAATGGATTTTTCTTTCGCGCCGGTCGAAACGCCCATCACCACCCACATCAAAATCGCCGTCATCATCGCCTCAACGCACCACGCCGATGCGGCTGGCAAAATCGTCATCGTCGTGCCGAGTTGGTCCTCGCCGATCCCCAGCACGGCGCGAATGCTGAACGCCGCCGCCAACGCTCCGGCGCACTGAAAAACCGTGTACGCGATCGTGTCCTTGACCGGGAACCGTCCGACGGACGCGAACGCGATCGAAACGGCGGGATTGATGTGGGCACCCGACAGATCGCCGATCGAATAGATCATCGTCATCACGATCAATCCCCACACGGTGGCGACGCCGACATGAGTCAACGCCTGCGTTTGCGTCTCGACCGCCATCGCGCCGCAACCGATCAGAATCAAACAATAAGTGCCGATGAATTCACAAACGCATCGCCGTGGCAAAGAGAGCAGCATTAGAAATGACCCAGTAGAAAACTTTGCAGACCGACCAGTGTTTTGGAATCACGAATCTCGCGGTTTCGAACCAGACGTTCCACCTCGCCGCGCGAGACCAACCGCGTTTCAATCCGTTCGGTCGGTTCGAGTTGCTGTGCCCCGGCTGTCAACCCGCGAGCGACGACCATGTGCATCAGCTCGTTGCCGAGTCCCGGTGCGGAGTAGAACTCACACACGATCTCCAGCCGCTCGGCCGTGTAACCGGTTTCCTCGGTCAATTCACGACCAGCCGTTTCCAGTGGCCGTTCGCCCGGGTCACGAGTCCCGGCGGGTAGTTCGAGCAGCGTCTCGCCCACGCCGGAACGCTCGTTTTCGATCATCACAATCGTATCCTCATCGAGCAGCGGGACGAGCACGACGGCGCCGGGATGTCGGATGTAGGCGCGGCGGTGAACTTTCCCGTCACGAGACGGCAACTCCATCTCGACCACGTCGAAACGGCTCGTCTGCAACAACAGCTTCGGATCGGACACGTCAGGGGTTCCTTATGGATTCGATTAAGCACACTACGACTTCACCCTCCCGGCGGAGACTATTGCAGAAGTCGGATACGGTCACGGTAACGCAAGAATACAAGTCCGACGCGCTAGCGAGTGACCTGTTGACCTCACTCGCTAGCGCGTCGGGCTTGTATTGCGATTGCAACAGTCTCCGGCGAAGGCGGGAGGGGGCCGCACGCACCTTTCCAATGTGGAGAGGTGAGTTCGGCCCTCCCCAGCTTCGGAGGCTGCTAATTTAACCAAAACGATATTTGCTAGCACTACGGATAGTGTTTTGGATCGAAATTATCAACCGATGGTGCCAAGCAGGTTCGGGGAAGTCTTTCGGTCTATTCGCCGTTTTGGCGTTAGCCACGGCTCTCGCATTTAACCGGGGCTAACGCCCAAACGGCGAATGGGGCTAGACGCAATGAATTACCCACACCTGCTTAGCAGGGTGTCGAAAACGAATAAATCAGCAGCCTCCTTCGCTCAGGAGAGTGAAGAAACCCTTGCTGCGCAATCGCTCAAAAAACCTCACGACCTCGACAGCAAGAGTGTGTGTTGGTTGTTCCGAGCATTTTCTCGACCCAAGAAAAAACAGAAAACGTCGGCTCTAACACTCCCCGTCGCCTTCGTTTTTTCGCGGATCCCAACGCGATTTTGACACAAACCCACTATCCGACGATGTCGTCGATGCCTAAACTGGCGCAAACGAGAATCGTTCTCAACTAGTCTTTGAGCCGCTCCTCGAAACCTGTCGCATCCCCTTCAGCAAACTCGCGTTAAACGGGACCCCACGCTTATGCTCAGCGAAATAACCCTCGATCACTTCATCGGAACCACCGGCGAGATCTCTCGATTGGATCTCCCCGAGACCTGTGCGACGCGGCTGAAATCGCTCGGATTGTTCGAAGGCCAGCAATTGCAATTGGCGAGCACGGGCAACCCGATGATCGTCAAAGCGGCCGGCGGCAAAATCGCCGTTGCCACAGAAATTGCCCGCGGCATCTATATGCGTGTGGCTCCCTGATGAGTACGACGGTCGACTCGACCGAATCGCAACCTTCGGGCGTGTCGGGAGATGAGCAGCGAGCGGACGGAAAATCCGGTGACAAAATCGTCGCGATGTTGGGCAATCCGAATGTCGGCAAAACGTCGATTTTCAATCGCCTGACGAATCTGCTCGCGAAAACCTCCAATTTCCCTGGCACGACGATCGATCGCCGGATCGGTCGTGTCGAACTGAGTAACGGGAAACCGATCTCGCTCGTCGACTTGCCTGGAATCTATTCGCTCGAACCTACGTCACCGGAAGAGACGGTTGCTCGCGATTTTATCGTCGGCGATTCCGATCAAGTTCCCGACGCAGTGCTGATCGTCGTCGATGCCACGAGTCTGCAGCGAACGTTGTTCATCGCCCGGCAGGCGTTGCAACAAGGCCGCCCGACCCTCGTCGCGGTGAACATGATCGAGTCGGCTCGCCGGCGTGGGATCGAGATCGACCTGACCACGTTGAGCCGCCGGCTCGGGTGTCCGGTTGTCGGTGTCTCGGCCCGGACGGGCGAAGGGTTCGATCGTTTGAAATCGCAACTCGCGGTTTTGTTAGCCGGGCCCGCGTTGCCGGTACTGATCCCGGACGAATCGCCTGATGTTGCGCCGCGGGAAGCTGAAAATGTTTTAACGGTGGTTTCCGAAGAGGAGTCGTGCGGTTCGTGCCGCATTTGTCCTTACGCCGACGGACATCAATGGGCGTCCGCGCTCGCTCGCGAGAGCATTCGAGACGGGTTGGTTGCGTCGGATGAAACGACCGACCGAGTCGATCGTATTTTGACGCACGCTTGGATGGGGCCGATCGTGTTTGCGATGGTCATGCTGGCGGCGTTCTCGCTCGTTTTCTGGTTCGCACAAACGCCGATGGAATGGCTCGACGGTGGGTTCGCCAAGCTCGCGTCGTGGATCGGCGGATGGTTGCCCGAAGGCGATTTCAAGAGTCTGATCGTCGACGGTGTGATCGGCGGCGTGGGCGGCGTGATGATTTTCCTGCCGCAGATTTGCATTCTATTTTTCATGCTCGCGATCCTCGAGGACTCCGGGTACCTGGCACGCGCCGTGGTGGTCGTCGATCGTTGGATGCGGCGAGTGGGTTTGCCCGGGCAAGCGTTCGTACCGTTGTTGGCCGCTCACGCCTGTGCGATCCCCGCGATCATGGCGACGAAAGTCATCGAGAGTCGGCGCGATCGACTGGCCGCGATCATGGTCATTCCGCTGATGACCTGTTCGGCTCGGTTGCCCATTTACACGATCGTCGCGGCGATGTTGTTCCCGAGCAATCCGTTGTTCGCAGCGATCCTGTTCGCCTCGGCGTACGCGCTCGGCATGGTGGCGGCATTCGTGGTCGCGTTCCTTCTGAAATTAACGATCTTGCCCGGTGACCCTTCGCCCTTGATCCTCGATTTGCCGCCCTACCGTGCCCCGTCGATTCGCAATGCGGCCCGGTATGCGTACGAGCGTGGTTGGGTTTTCTTGCGAGATGCGGGCACGGTCATTTTGGTGATCTCGATCGCGATTTGGGCGTTGTCGACGTACCCGAAACTTTCCGACGAGCGCTTCGCGACCCAGATGGAATCGCGTAGTGTCTCGCTCGATTCGTTGGACGAAGGCGAACTCGAAAACGTCCGAGCGGCCGCCGATCAAGAATACGCGATTATCGGTCGTCTTGGACAAACGGTCGCGCCGGTATTCGAACCGCTCGGCTTCGATTGGAAGATCAGCGTCGGGGTGATGACCAGTTTTGCGGCGCGGGAAGTGGTCGTGTCGACGCTCTCGATCCTCTACGGTCTCGGCCCCGAACCGGAGGAGGAATCCAGTTTGAAGGATCGCCTTTCCGCCGCCACCGATGCGGACGGGAACCCGGTCTTCACGACGGCGACGTGTGTCAGTTTGCTGGTCTTCTTCGTGCTCGCGATGCAGTGCTTGCCGACGCAAGCGGTGACGAAGAAAGAGACCGGATCGTGGAAGTGGGCGGCGTTCCAGTTCGGCTACATGACCCTGCTCGCCTACGGTGCGGCTTGGGTCGCCTATCAAACGGTTTCGCGGTTCTCGTGAGTGGTCGTGGGGGTGGGTTGTTCAAGATTCGATATCGCAGACAACTCCAGTTTGCACAAGTTTCCCTTTTGAATAGCGTCGGTGGGAGCGGCATATTCGCTATCGCCCCCGACCGGCGTCCCTCAACAACAGGTGATTCGAGAATCTCATTCCAAACAAAACAATGCTCTCCGCCACATCCGCCTCGTTGAATCACAGGACCGTAATGTTCCCCGCCGAGTTGCACGCGGAAGCACGTCGAACGCTCGATCGTGTTCGCGACGAACTGCTCACCGATCGCGGCGACGACGACCACTGGACCGGGTGTCTATCCGCGTCAGCATTGAGCACGGCGACGGCGGTGAGTGCGTTATGCGCAGCGTGTTTGCGGATCGACGATGACGAGCGGCGGACGATTTATCACGGTCTCGTTACGCGCGGTTGCGAGTGGCTCGACCGGCAACAAAACGAGGACGGCGGTTTTGGTGACACCGATCGCAGTCACTCGAATATTGCGACGAGTTATCTCGTGTTGGCCGCGTGGTCATTGAGTGGCCCGGTGATCGGTGGATCGGATACGAACGAGCGAGAGAAACGAACGCAACGGTTGCATCATTATCTCGACGAGGCGGGCGGGATCGCGGCGTTGCGGCAACGATACGGCAGCGATAAAACTTTCGTCGTACCGATTCTCAACAACATGGCGATCGCCGGGTTGGTGCCCTGGTCGGAGGTCTCGCCACTGCCGTTCGAGGCGGCCGTGTTCCCGCAATCGATGTATCGGTTCCTCGGAATGCCGGTGGTCAGTTATGCCGTTCCGGCACTCGTGGCGATCGGCCAGGCGAAGTTTTTACACAGCGGTTGCTTGCCGCCTTGGTCGTGGGTGCGCCGGTCGGCGATTCGCCCCTCGCTGCGTGTGCTGCGGCGGATGCAACCGGACAGCGGCGGGTATCTCGAGGCGACCCCGTTGACCGCGTTCGTCGTGATGTCGTTATTGGAAACCGTCGCGATCGAAACGAGTGAGAATGCGAATTCGAAACCATTTTTATTGCATGACACCGACGATCCCCGCTCAGCCGTGATCGCCTCGGGATTGGAATTTCTCGAACGTTCGATGGACGCTGAGGGCAGTTGGCCGATCGACACGAATCTCGCAACTTGGGTGACGTCACTCTCGGTTTCGGCGTTGGCGTGCGACGGCGGGTATTCTGAAAATTCCGAGTCTGTTCCCAACGATCGCGATGGCGGATCGGTCGACTCGCTCGTCGATTGGTTGCTCTCGTGCCAACACACTCACCGGCACCCGTTCACCGCCGCCGACCCGGGCGGATGGGGATGGACGGATTTGTCGGGTGCGGTTCCCGATGCCGACGACACGCCTGGGGCCATGATTGCGCTGCAGAGCCTGCGATCTCGGGTCAGTCCGGATCGGCAGAAAAAAATCAACGAGGCCTGTGCTCACGGGAAAACGTGGCTGCTCGGTTTGCAGAACCGTGACGGCGGTTGGCCGACGTTTTGCCGGGGTTGGGGAAAATTGCCGTTTGACCGCAGCAGCACGGACCTGACCGCCCACGCGATGCGAGCGTTGTCCGCGATGCCGTCGTGCCGGCAAAGCGACTCGGCGGTTCGGCGGGGACTCGGATTTTTGAAAAAAACGCAGCGAGAGGACGGTTCGTGGGTGCCGCTGTGGTTCGGGAACCAAGATCGGCCCGACGAAGACAATCCGGTTTACGGCACCGCCAAGGTGTTGGTGGACGTCTCTGCGGAACTCGGGAAAGATCGGATTTGCCGAGGAATCAGGTATTTAGTGGCGAATCAGAACGAAGACGGCGGGTGGGGCGGCGGCCCTTCGGTAGAACTAAACCGAGGCGTCACGAGCACGGTGGAAGAGACCGCGCTGGCGATCGAGGCGTTGGCGAGTTTGTGGGAACGGATGAACAGCAACGAATTTGCTGGCGAAATTAACGGAAATTCCGCACCGGGTTCCGCGATCTCTTGCCTGACCGATGTGACGCGAGACGCTATACTTAGTGGCACGCGTTGGTTAATTTGTGCCGTCGACTCGAGACACCACCAGGTGGCTTGGCCGATCGGTTTCTATTTTGCCAAACTTTGGTACCACGAACGTTTGTACCCCTTGATCTTCACCACGGCCGCCCTAGGCCGTGCCTGCGGGTTGGGCAGACCCTCGAACCCCGACCACGATGACACTCCCTAGGTAAATTACTTTGTCGACCGGACTCCCCCCGATGCCTACCGATTCGCCGCGAACCAGTTCCTCTCGCGGCAATCGCCGCAAAACCAGCCACCTCAAGGACGTGCCGGAAACACTCGCAATGCGAGAGAGTTTGCGGGACCGTTGCCGCGAGGTCGCCGATCGAATCGATCACGATAACCCACTGACGAAAGACCAAATGGAACAGGTCGCCCGTCGCATGTTGGACGAGGCCGATCTGTCCGAAGGCTTGCTGGGGTGGACGATGGTCAACATCAGCAGCGCGTTTTGGCGAACCCAACTTTCGGCGGTGCCGCCGGAGCGCCGGTTGTTTCTGTTGCCACATTGCCTCAAACACGCCGAAGGATGCCCAGCTGATTACGATCAATTCGGGCTGAACTGCAAACAATGCGGCGCGTGCAGCATCGCGGATTTCCGCAGCGTCGCCGAAGACATGGGTTACCGCGTGCTCGTTGCCGAGGGGTCCCCCGTCGTGCTGAAGATTATCGTCGGTGGGTATGTCGACGCGGTTGTCGGTGTGGCCTGTTTGAACGTGCTCGAAAAAGCGATCGACAAAGTTCTGTTGGCTGGGATTCCCTGCATGGCCGTGCCGTTGCTGTCGAGCGATTGTCGCAACACGAAAGTCGACGAGTCGTGGGTCGAGGAGATGATCCGCACACCGTACGTACCGGCCGCCGCGAAGACCCGCAGCTATGTGCATTTAATGCGCGCCGCCGGTGGGTTGTTCCAACGCGATACGTTGCACCGTCTCGCCCCGCCGATGCGCGGCGTCGGGTTGGCCGATCCAAATTCAGGTTTGATCACATCGGCCCCACGCACCTCGGTATCACTCGAACCGGGTGTCGGTGGCGCCGTCGAACGACTCAGCGGCGAGGTGCCCGATTACTGCGACGATGCGATCACGCCGGCCAACCTCGTCGGGGTCGATCCGATCGCCGCGACCGAAGCGATTTCGTATGACTTCGTGGCCCGGGGTGGCAAACACTCGCGGCCCTTCATCACCCTGGCCGCCTACGACGCGATGAAAGGCGGCGAGGCGACGTGCAGCGACGGCGAAGCCAAATCCGCAGCCGTGCCCGACGCCGTCCAACGCGCCGCGCTGAGTATCGAAACGTTCCACAAAGCGAGCCTCGTCCACGACGATATCGAAGACAACGATGCCTATCGTTACGGACAACCCGCCGTCCATCATCGCTTCGGAATCGCCTCGGCGATCAACGTGGGCGATTATTTGATCGGCATGGGCTATCGCCTGCTCAGCCGGAACATGATCGGTGACGAGGTCGATGCGTCCACGCGAGTCGACTTGCTCGATTCACTCGCCGCCGCCCACGTGCGGTTGTCCGAAGGCCAAGGCGCCGAGTTGTTGTGGCGTGATGCCAAAAACCGACGCTTGCGACCCATCGATGCTCTCAAAATTTACGCGCTCAAAACCGCACCCGCGTTCGAGGCGGCCCTCTACAGCGGCGTGCGAATGGCGGGCGATGCCGAACATCTCGTCGAACCGATTCGCAAATTCTCACGCAACCTTGGCGTCGCTTTTCAAATCATCAACGACCTCCACGACTGGATCGGTGACGACTCGAACAAACTCAGCGTCGGCGCCGACGTGATCGCCGGTCGACCGACACTGCTATGGGCATTGGCGCTGCAACATCTCGATGAGCGGGACCAAGAAACCTTGCTGTCCGTCGCCGAGGACGACAGCGAGTTGACCGTCACCCAGCGGTTATCAACAGCGGGGCGACTTTATCGCAAAGCCGACGTTTTCGACCTGGCGCTGCAACTCGTCGATAAACATCAATCGCGAGCCGAACAGGTCGCCGACGAATTGACCGACGAACCGCTGCGGCGACTGTTTTACTTCCTCGTCGACACGGTGCTCGAACGCCCGGAAATGCCAACGCCGGCAACCGTTCAGTTGTCCATCGCCGCTCCGGTCGCCTGACGCCCACCCCCTTCCGAGGCCGCCGCAACCGATGCCCAATCAAATCAAGATCGACGCCTTGATCGCGGAGTTCTACGCCGCCCCGGCAACGCTCGCCACGTTCGAAGAAGTCGCATCCTGCCCGCCGCCGTTTGGTCAACTGCTCGACCATCACAGTCACATGACCGTGGCCGTTGAGAAATTTCACGATCATGAAGTCGACGTCGTCGTGCATCGCAGTCGCAGCATTCTGAAGGACGGCAATTCGGTCTGGCACAACGATCCGATGATGCAAACCGAGGCCCGGTTGGCGATCGCGGAAAAGACCGTCACGTACTCTCGCGAAATCACCCTGGTGACTCACACGTCGGGCAAAATCGTGCAGTACGGATTGGTACGTCTGGATCCCACGACGATCGCACCGCAAGTATGGTTGGAGATCGCCAGCGGCGAGATTCCGTTGGGACGTGTTCTGATCAAACACAACGTCCTGCGCTCGGTCGAGTTGTGCCAGCTTTTTAAAATCACCCCCGGCGTCGCACTCGCCTCACTGTTGCATACCGCCGCAGGTGAAACAGTCTACGGACGCACTGCCGTGATCCGCTGCAACGAGCGCCGGGCGATCGAATTGATCGAGATCGTGCGGGGGTGAGGGGTGAGAGTACCGCGAAGCACCTTTCAGTTCTACAAATAACTTCCCAATTGTGCAGGGAGTTGGTGGTCGATTCGAACCCACCGGCTGGATCAAGATCGATCAGTGTGACACTTACCACGTCTTTCGTCGTCACCGTGGCTTCGAGAGTCACCGTCCCGTCATTGAATTGACGCTGAAATTCCTTTGGCAGGGTGCCAAGGGCTCGCGCCCTCGAACCGAAATCCAATTCGGCACGGAAGTTGCTCTTAAAAGATGTGCAGTGCTTGCGAAAACGAGCGAAAACGCAACCCGCAACGGAAGAAAACAACGTATATCGGCGGCGGAATTCGAGGGACGATTCTTGTGATTTTGGTAATCGTTTATCTGCTGAAACGAGTCTGAAGCCTCGCTTTCATTATCCAGTGAACTGCCCGACAGCGACATCTCCGCTGCGATACAGGCGGATGAGAGCGTTGAAGAATAAAAATGGCCCTTCCATCGGAGCGACCAAACTAGCCGCTGGAGGTTTTCGAAAACACGAGCAATCTGGGAAATGGAATGAGTGAACCGTCCGAAGCGGACGCCGAAGCCCTCCACCAACAGCGAGACTGGCTGCTTGTCACGCTCTCCTGCATCGGTGACGCGGTCATCACGACGGACGCCGAGGGACGCATCGCGTTTTTGAATCCCGTCGCTGAGTCCCTGACCGGATGGACGCAGGAGGCAGTGGGACAACTACTGGACAGCGTATTCCGCATCATCAACGAAGAAACCCGCCAGCCCGTTAAGATTCCGACGATCCAAGCATTGCTGGAGGAACGCACGGTCAAACTAGCGAGCCACACCCTGCTCATTGCCAGGGATGGCATCGAGCGCCCGATTAGCGACAGTACCGCTCCGATCACCAACGACAAAGGTGTGGTCGCCGGTGTCGTGTTGGTTTTTCGTGACATCACCCAACGCCGTAAACTGGAACGTGCAGAGGCGAACGCCCACTCCTATGCAGACGATATCATCGAGACGCTGCGAGAGCCGTTTATGGTTCTCGACAGCGACCTGCGAGTGAAAACCGCGAACCGATCTTTTTACGACCGTTTCCAAGTCTCCAAGGAGGAAACGGAGGACTGCCTCGTCTATGACTTAGGTAACGGCCAGTGGGACATTCCCGGCCTGCGGACGCTATTGGACCATGTACTTTCTCGAAATGAGTCGGTCCATGATTACGAGGTCGAACACTCGTTTCCGATTCTTGGTCGCAAGACCATGTTGCTTAACGCCCGGCCATTCCCGCCCGATTCTGAACACCCTGAGCTAATCCTACTTGCCGTGGAAGACGTGTCTGCCTTGCGAGAGCGGGCCGACGAACTTGCTGAGGCCGACCGCCGTAAAGACGAGTTCTTGGCGATGCTCTCGCACGAACTGCGAGACCCGCTGGCCCCGATGTTCAACGCCCTGCAGTTGATCGGGCAGGATGGGTACGAAAACGAACTCCAACAGGAAGCCCGTGGCGTCATCGAGCGGCAGGTGCGGCATCTCTCCAGACTGACCGACGACCTGTTGGAAGTCTCCCGCATCACCACCGGCATCATCGGCCTGCATACCAAACGGGTGGACGTGAACGGCATCGTCAATGGGGCCATGGAACGATTGCGTCCGAACATCGACCGTCGCCAGCAGGAACTTACCGTCACGTCGGCCGGGGGAGTGATTTGGTTGGATGCCGACGCTAGCCGCTTGGAGCAAGTCATCGGCAACCTGCTCAACAACGCTTCGAAGTACAACAACCCCGGCGGCCACATCTGGCTCTCGGTGACCTCGCAAGACCAACACGCAATCATCCGAGTGCGGGACGACGGCATCGGCATGACTCCCGATTTAATACCCGACATCTTCGACCTATTCACCCAGGCTGACAAATCGTTGGATCGCAGCGAAGGCGGCTTGGGCATCGGCTTGGCTTTGGTCAAGAGCCTTGTCGAGCTGCACCGGGGAACGGTCACCGTTCATAGCGAAGGCATCGGCAAGGGCAGCGAGTTCACAGTGAGGCTGCCGGTTGCAACCAATGGACAAGCCCAACACGATTCGTCTGCGAAGCAATCGACATCAACGGCGACGGACTCCCTGCGTGTCTTGGTAGTGGATGACAACGTAGATGCCGCCAAGATGTGTTCGATGCTGCTCAGGTCGTGGGGTCACGAAGCACGCATGGCCCACAACGGTCCCGACGCCTTGCACCGCGCAACCGGCTTTCACCCACACGTCATTCTCTGCGACATCGGACTGCCCGAAATGGACGGCTACGAAGTCGCCCGACACATCCGCCAGAACCCGCGCCTGGAAGGCGTGATGTTGGTGGCCGTCACCGGCTACGGACAAGACACCGACAAGCAACGCTCAAAAGAAGCCGGGTTCGACCAACACATGGTCAAACCCGTCGAGTCAGCAGACCTGAATGAATTGCTGGCCGGAATCCATCCCCCAAAAACGCAAACCCGGCCTGTGAAATTTGGCTATTGAAAGTTCCCATGACAGAACGTATCGAAACCGAACGCAACGAGAAACTCCGCTTCCTGCATCACGAGATTCAGAACTGCTTGAGTGTCATTTCAATGGGCACCGATGCGCTGGAGCAATCGCGTGATGATGAAGCCATGTTTGGCGAATTCTATCAGACCGTGCGAGCGAACCGAATCGAGGCTGCAAAATTGGTGGATGAGTTTTTCAAAACGGCGCGTGATGAGTGCAAGTAAAGGCGTACGGGAACCGCCACATTGATCGAAGCCGTTGGCGATTTTTCAAAAACAACAATTCGATGGAACAGCGTTTGCAAATGCATGGAATTCTGTTCGTGCAATTCGACGCTTTCTCATTGCTGGAGTTCGGCGTGGATTGGCATGTCGACTTGACCACATTTCCTCTGGAGAAAGCACCGTGAATCTACGTTTCAAATCGACGCTGCTACTGCTGGTAGCCCTGTTCCTGCTCAATCCGCTATCGATCCATGGGCAAGATTCATCCGCTCCAAGCAAATTATCGGATGAAGAAATATCCGCAGCGATCCAGGCGGATATCCAAGACGCCTCGCGAATCGCTGGTGGCGAAATAGAGGTGCGCAGCAAAGCAGGACTGAATGGCAATTGGTGATGGATTTAGCACTGGAGGCGGGAGCACGTCATCCCCACAACCTGCTCAACGTCCGTTACCATCCACCGCACGGTGCATCGAACCTGTTTGTTCCACGATAACGGAACTCGAAAAGGGGTGTCTATGAGCAATGAAACCGACCTGGACAATGAAACCGACCTGGGCGAGGAACCCTACCTGCGAGACGAACCGAAGATGCCGTCGCAGCAAATCATGGGTCACGAGCTGCAAGAGGCGCTGACAGCATTGGAGCGTCCCTCCGGTCGACTCTTCTTTTCCGGTTTATCAGCGGGTTTGGAGATTGGATTCAGTCTGTTCTTGATGGCGGTGGTGCAGACATTGGTGCAAGACGAGCTACCGCATTCGGTTTCCGCGCTGCTGATTGCGAACATGTATTCGTTCGGTTTTCTGCTCGTGATTCTTGGCCGATCCGAGTTGTTCACCGAACAAACCAGTTTGGCGATATTGCCCGTGTTGAGCGGTCAAGGCACGGTCAGGGGCTTGATGCGGCTGTGGTCGATTGTTTACGTCGCCAACATCATCGGTGCGGCTTGCTTCGCTGCGATGGTCGTCTACCTCGGACCGCGGCTTGGCGTGATCAATCGCGATGTTTTGACGGACATTGCACAAGATGTTGTCCGACATCCCGCGCCGGTGATCTTACTCAGTGGCGTACTCGCAGGATGGTTGATGGGCTTGTTGTCGTGGTTGGTTGCGGCGGGTCGCGACACCATCAGTCAGATTGTGATTGTGTGGTTGGTGACGGCTACAATCGGACTCGGGCACTTGCATCACAGCATTGTCGGAACCGTGGAAGTTTTGGCTGGAGTGTTCGTGTCCGATGAAACGACCTGGCGCGACTTCGGGCATTTTCTGTTGTGGACGACGCTCGGCAACGCCATCGGCGGTCCCGTCTTTTTGGCTCTGTTGAAACACACCCACTCGCGCATTGATGATGAACCGAAACGACGATGACAACAAACGCGGCTGGATCTGGTATGTGATCACGCTGCCGTTCATCGCGGCCTTTCATCGCCGCTCGTTGGCGAAGTGGATGGCGAGAACGTTGCTGGTTTGTTGCCTGATCCAACTTGATTGGATCTTCCCCTACCTGCCCTTCACGCCCGAAAACGCTCAATCGGCTCGCTCGGAGGATCCGCAGCAACGGCTGCAAATCGTTTCGATGAATGTGCTAGGAAATGACGATGCAAAGTCTGTGCTGGAGATCGTGCGTCGCGAGCAACCGGACAGTCAACCCGTTCGCGTTTTCGCGGTCCATCCCAATCCGTCGCGGCCCGGCGAAAGCACCGCTAAACGCGATGCCGAGAAGGAACAGGAAACCAGGCGACAGAGCACTTTCCTGGGTTCCGCAAAGACGCCATGAAGGGGGCAAGCTAGCCTTCCTGATTTCTGTCAGTTCTTCTGGTTGATCCGGCGGAAGCGTGCGCCGGAGGTTTTCCAGGCATGACTCCCGTGTCCAACGAGATTGGTGCCTGAGTAGGGATGCTGATCGACGATGTAAGCCGGACGAAACGCAGTCGAGCTCTGCAGAGGTGCCACTCGACAAGGGAGATCTCGGTCGCCAACGTCTTCCTGCAAAAGCGGTGCGTTAATGGCGCCGCCGGTCGTCGGCGGTCCTCGGCGGATTTCGGTTCGCCGAGGACGATTTTTCATCAAATCATGGGACACTGCAGCCATGCCTTGAAAAACCTCGATCCTGGGTCGGCGCACGCTTCGGTCGGATGAACCGTTCTTCTGCTCTTCCCGCCTGAGAGGTGTGTGATGTCTCGTTTGGCTCGTTGCGAAGTCTTTGATCCGAATGAGGTGGCGATCGGTCACTTTGATAATCGCACCACCCGGCGGTGCTTCTTGATCGGAGATGACCCGATCTCGGGGAAAAACGTTGACCACCGAAAGGTTTGGATCGAGGAGTATCTGAGTGAATTAACGTGATCGATAAGCATAAGTCTGCTCGGTTTCGCAATGATATTTAACCATTTCTACTTGATTTTGAGATCGCGTCGCGATGTCGTAGCAACGTGGGATGATCAGGAGGTGACTCACAGATGGTTGATGCTGTGCCCGCAACGGCGCTGCCTCGATGGATCGCTGATGACGCCGACTCAGCCCGAGATCAACTCCATCGCCGGATGCCCGATTCGCCGGGCGGAGATCCGCAAGCGGCTGAGCAGTTTCAGTTGGTGGATGCGGAAACGCTCGAAAAGAGCGATCACACTTCGGTCCAGCGAAGGATCGAAACGTTGATCCAAGACTCCACCGAGACCACTGCTGGTGAAACGAGCGAGACCGAAGACACCGATGAGAGGGTGTCATCGTCTGCGTCAATGAAATCCGATCGTTTTCTGTCTCCGTTGTCGGTCGACGAGTCATCCGACCCGATCGGCCCGTATGAGAGTGAATCGGGCGAGCGGTGCCGTGACAAGGAATTTTTGCCGATTTCGATTTCGATTTCGATTTCGATTTCGATTTCGATGGCGATGCCGATCGAGGATTACCTAAGCACATCGGGGGAAAAGGTTCGGCAGAACCTCACGTAGGCGAGTCTCTCTGAGACTCGCAATTCCCAGCGTCTCAGAGAGACGCTGCTACGTCGTTACGCCGAAATAATTGTGACGATGTGCTTAGCACTGCTGGATTGGACGGCCCGGCAGGTGGTTCCTGGCAAACGGGGCAGCACACCGAACACACGGCCGCCCGTTCTGGCATGAACGCGAGGTTGACGCATTGAGTGAGCTTCGGGTGCGTCCGAGCGGTCTGCGGAAGCGACACAAAACCGTTGAACTCTACCCAGCTCAAAGTAGGAGAAACTAACCCATCCGAAAAAGTGTTCTTTCCCTCTATTTTCCTATCCCTCTGTTTTCACCGGCATGGGGGGGTACCTTGAGGCGATCAAATCAGTTTTCGTGCCCGGTGACGCCGCCCCCCTTGCGGCTAAAATGATCCTGAAATAAGGTTGCACAAACCTTTGAGCACGTCTATTCCTTGGTTCGTTCGATGTCGTCTTCCACCACTCCGATCGTCATACTCAGCGATGTTGCCCGGGCGGCGAACGTGAGTGTTTCGACGGCGTCACGGTCGTTGAATGGGCTGGGGAAGAAGTTTCGGATCAGCGAAAAAACGGTTCGGGAAGTCCAGAAACACGCGGACCGTCTTCAATTCAAACCCAATCAGATGGCTCGTTCGTTGCAATCTCGGCGGAGCGGTTTGATCGGCGTCGTCGTGCCGGATGTTTCCAATCCTTTCTTTGCAGCGATCGCCAAGGAGATCGCTTTCGCATCCGAAAAAGAAGGGTTGTTGGTGCTTTTGGCGGATAGTTGTGAGACGACCCAGACTGAAGTCAAGCTGGTTGCCCAACTGCAGTCGCGTCGAAGGACTCGTTGTGTGCCCTGTGGGAACGCAGTCCGAACACTTGGTCCAGGCGGACGCCGCTGGTCTTCCCTTGATCGTTGTCGACCGATGCTTCCCCGAAACTGCCCTGACGAGTGTCATGTCCGACAATCCGAAAGGCGCCGTGATCGGAATCAAGCGACTGCTTCGAAGCGGGCATCGAGTCGTCGGCTGCCTGCAGGGTTTACCCGGAACGATGCCCAATAAGACTCGATTGGCTGCCGTTCGTGAATCACTTCGCGACGCTGGACTCGCGTTCGATCAGAGTCTCGTCGCGGGCGACAACTTTACCGAACAATCGGGCTATCGGGCGGCCAAGTCGCTATTGTCCAACCGCCCCGATGTCACCGCACTTTTTGCATTCAGTACGCCCAACGCATTCGGGGCTTTGCGAGCAGCGAGCGAAATGGGGCGTACCGTGCCAGACGATCTTTCGCTGATCACGTTCGATCAGTCACCCGTCGTGGACTTCCTAAAAGTTCCACTGTCCACCATTTCTCAAGACGTCGCTCGGTTGGGGCAAACCGCCGCCGACCTGATAATGAAACAACTTCGTACCGGCAAAAAGCCACGCAAGCGGACACACGTCGTGCCCGTCAAATTCGTGTCACGCCAATCCGTCTCAAGGATTCAGTAATGATGAAGACTACCCAGCTTACCACACTCGTGATCTTGATGTTTTTTTCATCGGCTGCGGTGTTCGCACAGGGGCCGGACTCCACGCCCATCATCAGCAAGCCTATCCCACTGATCTTTGATACCGACATAGGAAACGATTGCGACGATGTGTTAACGCTGGGTGTGATTCATGCACTGCAATCGCGAGGCGAATGTGCACTATTGGCGGTGACCATTACGAAAGATAACGAGTTGGCGGCACCCTTTACCGACGCGGTGAATACCTTCTATGGACGCGGCGACATACCCATCGGTGTCTGTCGCAGTGGCGTCACCAGCGAGCCAGGCAAATACAACGTGCTGGCGAAGGATGTTAAAAACTATCCCCATGACTTGACATCAGGATTGGAAGTCCCCGACGCGGTCTCGGTTCTGCGAAAGACGCTCGCATCGCAAGCAGACGGGAGCGTTGTGATCGCGCAAGTTGGCTTTTCAACGAACCTTGCCAACCTCTTGAACTCGGAACCGGATGAGATCAGCCCGTTGTCTGGCATTGAACTGGTCAAGAAAAAAGTGCGATTGCTGTCCGTCATGGCGGGAGCCTTCACACAGATCGCCGGGGATAAGGGAAATCTTTACGATCACAAGGAATACAACGTCGTGAAGGACATCCCCTCGGCAAAGACGCTCTGCGCCGATTGGCCGACACCGATTGTGTGGAGCGGATTCGAGATCGGAATCAGTTTGCCGTACCCGCACGAAAGCATCCTCAGCGATTACGGTTACGTGCCCCATCACCCGCTATCCGCAGCGTACACGCTGTACTCTCCGCCGCCCCACGACCGACCGACTTGGGATTTGACTTCGGTCTTATACGCCATCCGTCCGGATCACGGCTACTTTGATCGATCACCCGCTGGAAACGTTCGCGTCGCTGATGATGGGCTGACAACGTTTGAAGAATCGGAAAGCGGACGAGACCGCTATCTGATGATTCGTGACGAACAAAAAGGTCGCACAACCGAAGCCCTGGTGCAGCTTTCCAGCCAGCCACCGAGCGGTCGGTAGGACGAACATGGAAACAAGGCGTTCCTCCCGAATTGTGGTGCTCGGTTCCATCAACATGGACTTGGTCGTTCATTGTCAAAAACTTCCTGTGGCGGGCCAAACGATCATGGCGAAATCCGCCAGCGAGTTTTGTGGAGGCAAGGGGGCCAACCAAGCGGTCGCGGCGTCGTTGGCCGGTGGTGAAGTGACAATGATTGGTGCGGTCGGCAGCGATGCCTTTGCAGATCGTTTAATCGACAATTTGAAAACGCATGGTGTCGTTTGTGAATCGGTTTCGCGGTGTGAGGATCACGCCAGCGGTTTGGCGGTGATCGCAGTGGATGCGCGTGGTCAAAACTCGATCATGGTGGTGCCGGGTGCGAACGCGGCCGTGACACCTGAACGCGTCCGCGCGGCCGAGTCGTTTATCAGGAAATCCGATTGTCTGATGGTTCAGTTGGAGATCCCGATCGAGTCTGTTATCGAGGGCATCCGCATTGCTCGCAAACATGGCGTTCATGTCATCGTGGACCCTGCGCCAGCTCCCACAGAGTTCCCGAACTCGCTGCTCGAGGTGGATTTCTTATGCCCGAATGAAACCGAAGCGACGGCACTCACGGGGATGCCCGTCACGACGGTTGAGCAAGCCAAAGCGGTCGCGATTCGGCTGCATGAGATGGGTGCCAGGGTTGTCGCGATCACGATGGGAGAAAAGGGGACGCTTCTTCATCATGACGGGAAATCAACTTGGGTCCCCGCGATCCACGTCGAAGCGGTCGATACCACGGCGGCGGGTGACGCGTTTGCAGGAGCGCTGGCCGTGCGTTGGGCACAAACAGATGACTTGCTCGACGCCGTCTGCTTCGCAAACACCGCAGGTGCCATCGCTGCATCCCGTCACGGGGCGCAAGACAGCATCGCTACCTATGAAGAAATCCTAAAATTCGGAAAACAAAAAACATGAAACGCTTAGCCTGTTCACTCTCTCTGCTATTGATCATCGGATGTGGAGCCAAGAAAGATTCGTCCGTCGTTTCTCCAACGGACGCGACTGATAAAAATGAAAAACCTCGTATCGCGCTGATCATGAAATCGCTCGCCAACGAGTTCTTTTCGACGATGGCCAAGGGCGCCCAGTCGCATCAGTCCGAACACGCTGACGACTACGATTTAGTTGTCAACGGCATCAAAGACGAACGCGATCTCAGTCGCCAGGTTTCGCTGGTCGAAGAGATGGTCGCCAGCGGTGTGGACGCGATCGTGATCGCTCCGGCGGACTCCAAAGCCTTGGTGCCCGTGCTGCGTCGTGCCAAGCAGGCTGGCATTGTCGTGATCAATATCGACAACCAACTCGACCAAGACATCCTGCAACAAGAAGGCGTCGAGATTCCTTTCGTCGGCCCTGATAACCTTGCCGGAGCCAAGAAAGTGGGTGACTACTTGGCAAAGTCGCTCAAGGGCACGTCAAGCAAAGTTGGCATCCTGGAGGGCATCCGAACGTCCTTCAACGCCCAGCAACGCTTGAAAGGTTTTGAAGCTGCGATGAAAGCAGCCGGCATTGAAATCGTGGACAGCCAATCGGCGGAATGGGAAATGAGTAAGGCGAACACGATCGCGTCGTCAATGCTGAGCGAACATCCCGAGATCACGGCGATCCTGGCGGCGAACGATTCGATGGCCTTGGGGGCGATCGCTGCCGTGAAGAGTGCTGGACGGGGCGGCGAAGTTCAAATCGTTGGTTTCGATAATATTTCCGCGATCCAAGCGGCAATTCGCGAGGAAAAAGTACTGGCAACGGCAGACCAGCACGGCGATCAATTGGCCGTCTTCGGAATCGAAGCCGCCCTCAAAGAACTCAAAGGTGAAGGTTCCGGCGAGAGCATCGAAACGCCAGTCGATTTGGTCACCGCGGAAACATTGTCTGGATCATGAACGATAGCGTGCTACTGCAAACGAAGGGACTCACCAAACGCTACGGCAACGTGACGGTGCTGCGTGACGTGTCATTCGAAATTCGATCGGGAGAGATCCACGCGCTGCTGGGAGCCAACGGAGCGGGCAAGAGCACGCTCTGCAAAATCATCAGTGGCTTAGTCACCGCGAGCAACGGTACGATGCAATTGGCTAGCGAGAATTACGCACCCGAAACCAAACAGCAAGCCGAAGCGTCAGGCGTGGAGATTGTCCAGCAAGAACTGAACATGATCGGTACGCTTTCGGTCGCCGAAAACCTGTTGCTCACGAGGCTGCCCAATCGCGGTGGGGTCTTGCGAAGCCGTCGGTTGCATGAGGAGGCACGCGGCATTCTGGATCGCTTTGGGTTATCCGACGTGCCAACGTTCGCGCCAGTCGAATCGCTGGGCGTCGGGCATCAACAAATGGTCGAGATTGCTACGGCGCTTGCTCGACAATGCCGCCTGCTGATTTTAGATGAACCCACCGCGGCACTCTCAGGCACGGAAGCAAAACAACTTTTTGAGCATCTAAGCGAGTTGCGTACACAAGGGGTTGCGATCATCTACATCAGTCACCGGCTGGACGAAGTTGCAAAAATCGCTGATCGAGTCACGGTACTCCGTGACGGCAAGTATGTGACCACGCGCAAGACCAGTTCGCTGCGGGCGGACGACATGGTGGCCTTGATGAGCGGTGATGCAAGTTCCAACGAAGCTGCAAAGCATCAATCGTATTGCACCGATGAATTGGCGATGCAGGTGCGGTCGCTGACCTGCGGCAAGGTCCGTGACGTAACATTGCAGGTTCGCCGAGGCGAGCGACTGGGAATCACGGGGCTGGTTGGATCGGGCCGCACCGAATTCCTGCGTGCGATTTTCGGAGCGGACGTGGCGACATCGGGTGAAGTCATCCTGCCGGATCAATCCAAGGGGCGTCTTTCCAAGGGATGTCTTTCCAAGAGATGGCGTTTCTCAAACCCCAGCCAAGCCGTCGCAGCGGGACTGGCGATGGTGACGGAAGACCGCAAGCAAAACGGATTGTTGCTTTCACAATCCATCGCCACCAACACGACCCTCAGCAGCTTGCGGAAACGTTTTTCCCGATGGGGTCTGCTTCATGGTGCCGAAGAACGCCGCGTCTCTATTGAAATGGTCGATGAATTGGAGATTCGAAGCGAGAGCATTGACCAAAATGTGGCGACGCTCAGCGGCGGTAATCAACAGAAGGTCGCGGTCGCGAAATGGTTAGTACGTGACGCCGACGTGTTCCTGTTTGACGAACCGACTCGCGGAATCGACGTCGCCGCGCGGCGGCGGATTTATCGGTTGTTGGAATCACTCGCCGCAAACGGCAAGGCTTGTGTGATCGTCAGCAGTGATCTGGAAGAGCTTTTTGAGACCTGTGATTCGATCGCCGTGATGTGCGACGGACGATTGGTCGAAACGTTCGATCGCGATAACTGGAGTCAAGAGAAAATCATGCAGGCATCGTTCTCGGGTTATGTGAAAACGGGAGCTGGCACATGAATCGATCCAAATGGTTTCAAACACTCGTTCAATACGGTGGACTGCTGGTTGTGCTCGCGTTATTGGTGCTCGTTTTCAGCGTCAGTAGCAAGAATTTCTTTCAAACGTCGACATTGGTGACGATCGCCAACCAAATTCCCGATCTGACGTTCTTGGCCGTTGGCATGACGCTGGTGCTGATCGTGCGTGGCATTGATTTGTCCGTCGGATCTTTACTCGCACTTTCGTCTGCGGTTTTGGGAGTGCTGATGGCCAAACACGGATGGTCGATCGGCTCGGCTTTGGTTGCCGCGATGTTGGTTGCCGGTTTGTGTGGCACGATCAACGGATTGATCTCGGTCGGCTTCGGTATCCCATCGTTCATCGTGACGCTCGGCATGTTAGAGATTGCCCGCGGCGCGACCAAAGTCGTGACCGATTCGCAATCCGTGTACATCGGCAGCAAGGTCGAATGGTTTGGCCAGCCGCTCGGGAGCGTCCCCTTCTCACCGGCGTTCGTCACCGCAGTGTTGGCCGTCATCATCGGACAGTTCGTCCTGACGCGAACCGTTTTCGGACGCTACTGCGTGGCCATCGGCACCAACGACGAAGCCGTTCGCATGTCCGGCATCCGCTCGGCCCCGTATGCGATCGCCGTCTTTGCGATCAGTGGATTGATGTGCGGTCTGGCCGGACTCGCTCAAACCTCTCGGCTCTCGACAGCCGATCCGAATGGGGCGATCGGGATTGAATTGGCCGCAATCGCCGCCTGCGTGATCGGCGGCACCAGTTTGATGGGCGGTCGCGGCAGTGTGATCAGTTCATTCATCGGCGTCTTGATTATCCAAGTCCTGCAAACGGGACTCGCCCAAATTGGAGTCTCCGACGCCAACAAACAAATCATCACGGGCACCGTAATCGTCGTCGCTGTTCTTCTCGACGCTTTAAGAATTCGCTGGGGAAAACGATCATGAAATGGTTTTTCATTTGGTCGAGAAACCCCAAGCTGCGACGGACCAGTGTTTGGCAGCAAAGACGAAACTAAACGCAAACCCCGTCTTTCAGACGCGAGAGCAAAGGTGAATACGCTCGCGATGATGATGGCGCTGGATTTTGCGAAATCCACGTCAACACAATGGAAGGAGTTTGATCACTTCCTCGCAGTTGGCTTCGTCCGCATCGAGGAATTTCGCAAGAGAAACTTCCGGTATATCTGGCGTTCTTCGAATTCGTTCACAATGCCCGCCAACGCGGCACGGCGCTCTTTCAAACACTCGTCAAAACGCTGCTCAAATCATCAACCCGGAACCGGGGATGAGCTAAATTAAAATACGGTGCACGCGGCCGCAATTTTTGCGCCGAACGCCATTCGGTATCGCGGTAGGGACGGCTGTTGCCAGCCGCCCCCCGCACAGATCCGTACTTGAAGGATTACCTCATACGGCTCCTCCGTTAGGTCAAACGATCGCATCGCATGTGCGGTGCCACCTGTCGTGATT
>Ga0163215_100394_pt1 | contig 80281 bp, 78 predicted proteins | sample SynspAceP_FD_185934 | JGI IMG/M metagenome (GOLD analysis project Ga0163215, IMG submission 185934) | Saline lake microbial communities from Ace Lake in Antarctica - Synechococcus sp. Ace-P (Hybrid Assembly) | ecosystem: Environmental > Aquatic > Non-marine Saline and Alkaline > Saline | place... | reverse complement strand
GCAACGAAACTGCAAAAGACATAGGTTCCGCGCGATTTCAAGGCTGGTTCGGACATTGCAGGAAACTGGGCGGAAAGCCGAACCGAAACGGAGCGACGGCACATGAACTCCTCATATTTTAATTCGGCGGCGGGCGCTTTTCTGGGTATCCTGTTTGTGGTGATGACACTTTCGATCGTTTCGGAAGGCATTTTTCACGCTCCGGAACCGGCACAAGAAGGCTTTCTGATCGAGGTTGCCGAAGGTGGCGGCGAAGCGGCCGCACCGGCTGAAGCAGCCGCACCTGAGCTGATCGCGCCGCTGCTTGCCAGCGCCGATCCGGCCAAGGGTGAAGGCGTGTTCAAAAAATGCGCTGCATGCCATACCAATGACGCCTCCAACGGCAACAAGGTTGGTCCCGGTCTCTGGAACATCGTCAACCGGCCGGTGGCCGCTCACGAGGATTTCAAATACTCTGGCGCGATAACCGAATTCGCCCAGGGCGGCTCCGTGGTTTGGGATTACGAGCATCTCAGCAATTTTCTGGCCGCACCGAAGAAATACATCAAGGGCACCGCAATGGGTTTTGCCGGGCTTAAGAAGATTGAAGATCGTGCCAACCTGATCGCTTATCTTCGCACCGTCGCTGATTCGCCTGCGCCGCTGCCTGCTGAATAAAATATCTATCTGAAAATTGAAAAGCCGGGCCTTGGGTCCGGCTTTTTTTATTATTTTGTCAGATTTTTCAGTCAGGCCCTGCAAGCGCCGCAGAAGTCGCCTATTGTTTGCCGAATGATCACGTCTTCGGGAAACCTTGCCAATATGACCAATCGCATCGCTCCTTTCGTTCTGGCGTTAGCCGGTTTGTTTATGTCCACCATGACTTCAGTCGCGCAAGAGCCAGCCTGGCAGCATGCCACTGCGATGATTGGCGAGCCGAAATACCCGGAAGGGTTTGCTCGCTTCGATTATGTAAATCCGGATGCGTCCAAGGATGGCGCGCTGCGGCTGTCGCAGGAAGGCACATTTGACAGCTTCAATCCCATATTGACCAAAGGCGAACTGGCGGCAGGACTGAACCTTGTTTTCGACACCCTGATGAAACCCGCTGAAGATGAGGTTTCCTCTTCCTACGGATTAATCGCAGAAAGCATTTCGTTTCCTGACGATATTTCACAAGTCACGTTCCGGCTGCGGGCGGAAGCCAGGTGGGCCGATGGTGAGCCGGTCACAGCGGAAGACGTTGTGTTCAGCTTCGACATGGCCAAGGAACACAATCCGCTCCAGGCGAACTATTACGCCCACGTTGTCTCAGCAGAGAAAACGGGAGAGCGGCAGGTGACCTTCCGTTTTGATGAGAACAACAACAAGGAACTTCCGCAAATTCTCGGGCAGATCCTTGTTCTCCCGGCACATTGGTGGACCGGAACGAACAAGGAGGGCGAAGAAAGGGATATCTCGCGCACCACGCTGGAACCGGTGATGGGATCGGGTCCCTACCGCATCGCTTCTTTTACGCCGGGGTCTGCGATCCGGTACGAATTGCGCGATGATTACTGGGGCAAGGATCTCAACGTCAATGTAGGGCAACACAATTTTGGTGCGATCGAGTATGCCTATTTCACCGACGCAAATGTTGAATTCGAAGCTTTCCGTGCTGGCACGATCGACTTCCGGCAGGAAAATTCAGCCAGCAAATGGGCGACAGCCTATGATTTCCCGGCTGTCGAAAACGGTGACATCAAGCGCGAGGAGATCGAGAACCCGCTCCGCGCCGTCGGCATCATGCAGGCGATGGTGCCAAACATGCGCCGCGACAAATTCAAGGACGTACGGGTGCGCAGAGCACTCAATTTTGCCCTGGATTTCGAAGATCTGAACCACAATCTGGCCTTCGATGCGCTGGCGCGGGTCGACAGCTTCTTCTGGGGTACGGAGCTGGCCTCCTCCGGTTTGCCGGAAGGCCGCGAAAAGGAAATCCTCGAAGGTCTGAAGGACAAGGTTCCCGCTGAGGTCTTCACCACGCCCTTCACCAATCCGGTGGGTGGCGATCCAAAGAAGGCACGGGCAAATCTGCGCCAGGCGCTGACGCTTTTTCAAGAAGCCGGTTATGAGCTGAAGAGCGGTCAGCTTGTCGACAAACGCACAGGCGAATCTTTCGAGATCGAAATCCTGCTTTCGAGCCCTTCACTTGAGCGCTCGGTGTTGCCCTACGTCGCAAGTCTGAAGAAAATTGGCGTGGGTGCCCGAATCCGCACGGTCGACGCCTCGCAATACACCAATCGGGTGAGAAGTTTCGATTACGATATGATCTGGAACGTCTGGGGGCAATCCCTCAACCCAGGCAACGAGCAGTCAGGCTACTGGGGGTCGGCTTCAGTCGATCGCGAGGGATCAAGAAATTATGCCGGCATATCCGATCCGGCGGTCGACGAATTGATCCGGATGGTGATTTTCGCGCAAACGCGGGAGGAAAAGACCGCCGCTGTGAAAGCCCTCGACCGGGTGCTGCTTGCACATCACTACGTGGTGCCGCTGTTTTACAGCAATGCAGTCAAAGTGGCTTACTCCAAGACGCTGGCGCATCCAGAGGAGCTGCCCTATTACGGGCTCGGCTTCCCGGAAGTCTGGTGGATGAGCGAAGAGAATTGAGACGCATTCGGCCTTGCACCCCATGCCACATTCGATTCTGTATGAGGTGAAGACGAATCAGCCGGATTGCAGAAAATCCGGCTGCAAGGACGTGAAATTGACCAATACGCCACCCAACAAACAAGATGCACGCGCTGCAACCGTCCGGAAAGGGGCCTGATGGGCACCTATATCCTTCGCCGTCTGCTTTTGATGATCCCGACCGTCGTTGGCATCATGGCGATCTCGTTTGCGGTGATCCAGTTCGCCCCCGGCGGACCGGTTGAGCAGGTGATTGCCGAGTTGACCGGTCAGGGCGATTCAGCCACCGACCGGATTTCGGGTGGCGGCGGCGATGCTCAGGGATTGCAGGTGCGGGACTTTGGCGGCGACGTCACCTCGCAATATCGCGGTGCGCAAGGCCTTGATCCGGAATTCATTGCCAAGCTGGAAGCCCAGTTCGGCTTCGACAAGCCACCGCTTGAGCGGTTCGGAATGATGATGTGGAATTATATCCGCTTCGATTTCGGCGAGAGCTATTTCCGCAGCATTGCTGTGATCGACCTTATCAAGGAAAAACTGCCGGTTTCGATCTCGCTGGGCATCTGGATCTTGCTGTTGTCTTACATCATATCGATCCCGCTGGGGATCAAGAAGGCGGTGTCTGACGGATCGCGCTTCGATGTCTGGACATCGGGTCTCATCATTGTCGCTTATGCAGTGCCCGGCTTTCTCGTCGGCATCCTGCTGATCGTGATGTTTGCAGGCGGATCATTTTTCGACTGGTTCCCGTTGCGCGGACTGACGTCTGACAATTTTGCCGAGCTGAGCCTGTTTGGAAAGATCGTCGACTATTTCTGGCATCTGGCGCTGCCGTTAATCGCGCTGTCGCTGGCCGCATTCGCCACCACAACGCTGCTGACAAAGAACTCGTTCATTGATGAGATCCGCAAGCAGTATGTGACGACAGCACGGGCCAAGGGGCTGACTGAAAGTCAGGTGCTCTACCGGCATGTGTTTCGCAACGCGATGCTGATTATTATCGCCGGCTTTCCCGGTGCCTTCATCTCGGCTTTCTTCTCCGGATCCTTGCTGATCGAGACAATTTTTTCGCTCGACGGGCTGGGCCGGCTTGGGTTCGAGTCGGTGATCAAACGTGACTACCCAGTGGTGTTTGCAACCCTTTTCATCTTTTCGCTGATGGGTCTGGTCGTCGGGCTGATATCGGATCTGGTCTACACTTGGGTCGATCCGCGCATCGACTTTGAGAAGAGGGATGTCTGATGAGCGCGTCCGCTTCCAGCAATTCTCAGACATATGATGCCAATGGCAGGCCGAGAGGATGGCTGTCGCCGACCAGCAAACGGCGATGGGCAAATTTCAAGGCCAACCGCCGCGGCTACTGGTCGTTATGGCTGTTTTTGTTCCTGTTCATCGCCAGCTTGCTGGGGGAATTCATTGCCAACGACCGTCCGGTTCTGGCATCCTACAAAGGCGAAATCCTCTATCCGGTGCTGATTGATTATCCGGAAGAAAAATTCGGCGGCTTTCTGGCGCGCACCGATTATCGAGACCCTTTCATTCAGGACGAAATACAGGCCAATGGCTGGATGATTTGGCCGCCAATCCGCTATTCCTACACCACCGCCAATTCCTACATTCCGCATTCGGCGCCGACAGCACCGTTCTGGATGCTCGACACCGAAACCCGCTGCTCGGCCTACCCGCTCAAGGACGAAGATCCCGGATGCACGCTTGGCAACATGAACTGGCTCGGCACCGATGACCAGGCGCGCGATGTGACCGCGCGGATGATTTACGGATTCCGTATCTCGGTGCTTTTCGGCCTGACACTGACCATTTTCTCGGCGGTGATCGGCGTCGCCGCCGGTGCAATCCAGGGCTATTTTGGCGGCTGGACCGACCTGCTGATGCAGCGCTTCATCGAGATCTGGTCATCAATGCCGGTGCTCTACATCCTGCTGATCATTGCCGCAGTACTGCCACCGGGGTTCTGGATCCTGCTTGGGATCATGCTGCTGTTTTCCTGGGTGTCGTTTGTCGGCATCGTACGGGCGGAGTTCCTGCGCGCCCGCAATTTTGAGTATGTCAACGCAGCCCGAGCGCTCGGGGTCGGCAACGGAACCATCATGTTCCGGCATCTGCTGCCCAACGCCATGGTGGCGACATTGACCTTCCTGCCGTTCATCCTGTCGGGTTCGATCACGACGCTGACCTCGCTCGACTTCCTCGGCTTCGGACTGCCGCCGGGATCGGCCTCGCTGGGTGAACTGATCGCTCAGGGCAAGCGCAACCTGCAGGCGCCATGGCTGGGGCTGACAGCCTTCTTCACCATCTCGATCATGCTGTCGCTGCTGATCTTTATCGGCGAAGCGACCCGCGACGCTTTCGACCCACGAAAGACATTTCGATGAGCAGCGGCGCAGACAAAACCAATGATGTGCTGCTTTCGGTGCGCGATCTCTCGGTGGAATTCCACCAGTCGGGCGAAAGCCAGATGGCGGTCGACCATATCTCGTTTGACATAAAGCGCGGCGAGACCGTGGCACTTGTGGGTGAATCCGGATCCGGCAAATCGGTCTCGGCGCTGTCAGTGCTGCGGCTGTTGCCCTACCCTGCCGCGAGCCATCCCTCCGGCGAGATCCTGTTCAAGGGTCAGGATTTGTTGTCAGCACCGGAACCCAAGATCCGGGATGTACGTGGCAACGACATCACCATGATCTTTCAGGAACCGATGACATCGCTCAATCCGTTGCAATCGGTGGAAAAGCAGATTTCGGAGATCCTGCATCTGCACCAGCCGATCAAACCGGATGAAGCGCGGCGGCAGGTGCTGAAGCTGCTCGATCAGGTCGGCATCCGCGATCCGGAGAAACGTCTCGCCTCCTATCCGCACCAATTGTCCGGCGGACAGCGGCAGCGGGTGATGATCGCCATGGCACTTGCCAACCGGCCCGAACTGCTGATTGCCGACGAGCCCACCACCGCACTTGATGTGACGGTGCAAGCGCAGATCCTTGAACTGCTGCGCGACCTCAAGAACCAGCACGGCATGGCGATGCTGTTCATCACCCATGATCTGGGCATTGTGCGCAAATTCGCTGATCGAGTCTGTGTGATGACCGACGGTAAAATCGTCGAAGCCGGTCCGACTGCCGAGATATTCGCCAATCCGCAGCATGCCTACACCAAGCACCTGCTTGCCGCCGAACCCAAGGGCGAGCCACCCAAGCGCAACGAGACTGCCCCCGAAGTGATGCGAGCAAGCAACATCAAGGTCTGGTTTCCGGTCAAGCAAGGCTTTCTGCGGCGCACGGTTGATCACATCAAGGCAGTGGACGGGCTGTCGCTTGAGCTGAAAGCAGGCCAGACGCTCGGGGTCGTCGGCGAATCCGGATCGGGAAAGACAACGCTCGGACTTGCATTGATGCGGCTGATCCGCAGTGAGGGCGAGATCTTCTTTGAAGGCAAGCCGCTGCATACCCGCTCGTTCAAGGAAATAAAGCCGCTGAGAAGCGCCATGCAGGTGGTGTTTCAGGACCCGTTCGGATCGCTCAGTCCGCGCATGTCGATCGCCGATATCGTCGGCGAAGGACTGGCCATTCATGCCCGCGATCTCTCTGCCCGTGACCGTGACAGGCGCGTCGCCGAGGCCCTCGAGGAAGTCGGACTCGATGCATCCACCCGATGGCGCTATCCGCACGAGTTTTCCGGTGGCCAGCGCCAGCGTGTCGCGATCGCGCGGGCGATGGTGCTCAAACCGCGTTTCGTCATGCTGGACGAGCCGACATCGGCGCTCGACATGAGCGTTCAGGCGCAGGTCGTCGACCTGCTGCGCGATCTGCAGAAGCGGCATGATCTGGCCTATCTGTTCATCAGCCATGACCTGAAAGTGGTTCGCGCGCTTGCCAATGACGTGATTGTCATGCGGTCCGGCAAGGTGGTCGAACAGGGCACGGCGGACAAGATCTTCGACCGCCCCGAAACCGAATACACCAAAGCGTTGATGGCGGCGGCTTTCAATCTGGAGGCCGCGGACAGTGCCGTGGTCAGTGAATAGGCGGATTTATGACTGAGACGATTGGCAAAGGACGTATCCTGCTTGCACTCACCGGATGGGATCCTGAGGTCTGGGTTGACGAGTTCAGCAAGGCCGCACCTGAGCGTCAGGTGACGCTTGAACCGGACGGGGAGGCAGATCCGACCATTCATTACGCCGTGGTCTGGAAGCAGCGCCCCGGCTTGCTGTCGAAACTTCCAAACCTCAAGGCGATTTTTTCACTCGGCGCCGGGGTTGATCATGTCTTTGCCGACACCAGTCTGCCGAATGTGCCGATCGTGCGCGTGGTTTCTCCAAACCTGACCACCCGGATGAGCGAGTATGTCGTCTGGCAGGTGCTCGATCATCACCGCCAAGGCCCGCGCTACCGGGAACAACAGGCGAACCGGATCTGGGATGAAGATCAGGACCAGAAAGCTGCCAGCACCATCACCGTCGGCATCATGGGTCTGGGTGAACTGGGCCGTGATGCGGCTGCAAAGCTCCGGGTTATGGGCTTCACTGTTTCGGGATGGTCGCGGACGCAAAAGCAGGTCGAAGGTGTTACCTGCCATGCGGGCGAGGATGGGCTAGGCGCGTTTCTGGCGTCCGCCGACATATTCGTGGTGCTGCTGCCGCTCACACCGGAAACACACGAAATCCTCAATCGCGATCTGTTCCAGAAAATGAACAAACGCGGGCCTTTGGGTGCACCAGTTCTGATCAATGCCGGACGCGGCGGATTGCAGAATGAGGCAGATATTCTCTCCGCGCTTGATGAAGGGCTGCTGTCAGCGGTGACACTGGATGTGTTTCAACAGGAACCGCTTGATCGCGATAGCCCATTCTGGACCCACCCCAAGGTGACGTTGACGCCGCATGCGGCGGCTGCTTCGATGCCATCCTCGCTGATCGAGCCGATGGCCCGCCAGATTGATGCCTATGAACGCGGGGAACCGCTGATCAATCTGGTTGACCGCGAAGCCGGTTACTAATGCGCATCGCATCAAACCGGTTCCGGGTGATGCGCATTAGCTCTTTGTTTTTTGCATGTCGTTATCGCAAAACCGCAGCACACTTTTGCGCGACATACATTAAGCCGGCTTACGGCCTTCGATATCCGGTTGGCAGTCCATAGAGTTTGCCGATCCGCTCAATGGCTTCCTTCAGCGGTTCGCGTGTCACATACATCGTGCCACCCGAGGCATGCAGAAGCGTGTGCTGGTCTTCCAGAAAGCCGACATGGCCCTTCCAGAACACCAGATCGCCTCGTTGCAAGCCATCGCGCTCAGGATCTATTTCTGTGCCCAGACTTGCAGCCTGCTGATCGGAATCACGCGGCGCAGACTTGCCGGTCATGGCCAGCGCAATCTGCACCAGACCCGAGCAATCAATGCCAAGACCGGACCGTCCGCCCCAAAGATAAGGCGTGTTCATAAACCGGGCGGCCACGGACACTGCATCTTCACCGGCGAGTTCACCGACCGGCCGCAAATGCGTGGCGATGATGGCGGTTCCATCGTCGAGAAGTGCATAGGGCGTAGCACGTGTTTCCGCTGCTCCGACGATCTTGACGCGGCTTCCCATCGACAGGGTCCTGAAATGCGGAAAGCGCAGATCCGGGCCGGGATAGACGAAACTGCGCGGAACCGAGACGACATGCGTGGCCTCGCTTGAGCCCTCCCTGATGGCCTCTTGCCGCACATAACCAACATAGCCGTCCGCTGCCAGCTGCACCCAGGCCCAGCCGCCGGAGATGTCGAACACGGTCAGCGCCTCACCTGAAAGCGCCTGGGTATCGATGCTGCATTCTGGCTCAGGTCTGGGGCGGATATCGGCAACGGGGAGGATCACCTCGCCTGGCGCGCCTTCTATATAGCGCTCAGCCGTGACCTGACCCTTGAGGCGGATATCAGCCAGATCTGCCCGGTAGGCGTGTGACCGGTGATCAAGATTGTCACTCATGTGTTTGATCCCTCGACGGATGACAATTTACGGCCTTCGGCGATGATGATGTCGCCAAGCCTCTCGACGTACAGCGCGCCTTCCACCGTCCGCTTGATGATGACATTGCGCCTGTCGCGGTCATCGCGCACCCGGCGAACCAGCCCCATATGCCCCATTGTGTCGAGCGCCCGGGTGATCACCGGCTTGGTCACGCCAAGCACGGCGGCAAGCCCCCGCACCGTGTGCGGCGGCGGCGCCAGATAGATGTGCAACAGGATGGCCAATTGCCTGATGGTCAGGTCCGGCCCGATGACGCGGACATGTTCGAGAGTGGCGGCGTGCCACAACCCGAGTGCGTCAGATGGCCGGAGATCGAGCTGCATGGCGGCGTGCCTGTATCGTTTCGGTACCGGATTACATTGACCGAAATGAAAACAGCAAGCAAGTCACCTGCGGATCGTCAGGCAGGATGCCGTTTGCTGATCACCTCGAACAGAGCCCGAATGCCCTGGGCTTCACCACCCATCGGCGCGTAAGGCTTGTCCTTCGGGGACCAGGCAAAGATATCGAAATGCGCCCATCTGGTTTCGGGCGCAACGAAGCGTTTGAGAAACAGCGCTGCGGTGATCGATCCGGCGAAGCCGCCGGCAGGTGCATTGGTCAGATCAGCGATCCTGGCTTTGACGTCGGCTTCATAGGGCTTGTAGAGCGGCATCCGCCAGAGCGGATCAGCCACATCTGCCGAGGCGGTGGCTATGTCGCCGGCCAGGGTCTCGTCGTCGGTGTAGAATGGCGGCAGATCCGGACCAAGCGCCACACGCGCAGCGCCAGTCAGCGTGGCCATGTCGATCAGCAAATCGGGCTTTTCCTCGCAGGCATAGGCCAGCGCGTCAGCAAGGACCAACCGACCCTCGGCGTCTGTGTTGTCGATCTGAACCGTCAATCCCTTGCGGCTGGTGAGCACATCGCCGGGCCGGAAAGCGGTAGCCGAGATCGAATTTTCGACCGCCGGCACGAGCACGCGCAAATCCACCGGCAATCCAGCGTCCATGATCATCATCGCCAGCGCCAGCACGTTGGCGGCGCCACCCATGTCCTTTTTCATGTTCAGCATCGAATTGGCGGGCTTGATGTCGAGGCCGCCGGTATCAAAGCAAACGCCCTTGCCCACCAGTGTCAGCTTCAGCGCACCCGGCTTGCCCCAGCGCATCTCAAGCAAACGCGGCGCCTGGTCGGCTGCGCGGCCGACCGCATGGATCATCGGGAAGCCCTTCACAATAAGATCATCGCCAGAAACAACGCTAACCTCGGCCTTGTAATGCGTGGCAAGACCACGGAATGCCGTTTCTAAAGCGTCCGGCCCCATGTCATTGGCGGGCGTATTGACCAGATCGCGGGCCAATCCGACAGCGGCCACGGTTCGCCTGATGGAATCAGCATCGGCATCAGCCGGAATGACCAATCTCGGGCTTTCGGGAACGGGTTTCCGGTAAGCCTCGAAGCGATAGGCGCCCATACCGAAGGCCAGCGCCATCACTGCGCCCGGGATAGGGGACGTCTCGATGTGCCAATCGCCCTTGGGTAGTGCGCTGGCCAGCTTGCCGCCAATGAACGGATGGCATTGCCCCTCATCACCCAGACCAAAGAGCGCGCCTGCAAGCTTTCCATGGCGGTTTGGTGCGAGAAGCACAGCTCCTTCAGCGGCCTGGAAGCCAGCGGTTTTCGCCCAAGCCAGCGCAGTCTTGTCGAAATGCCCGCGTTCAATGTCGGCTCGCGAGACCGCCCAGACGGGCAAGGTCTCCCCGGACATCGGCGCGAACGAGGACGATCGATCAATGTAATTATAGGGCGACATGGCTTCTCCTCAACTTCTCCACATCAGGCGCGGAGAATCAGTCGTTAACTCTTGATTAGGGTTAACAGATTATTGCTGGTGCGAAGACTGTGGCGCCCCTATCGGGACCACCGTGACGATCAATTTTCCGGGATCAGACCAATGTCAGCGACCCATTCACTCTCCATCTTCCATCGTCGGCTCCTCAGCGCCGTCTGTATCGCGGCGCTTGCTATCTCGCTTGCGGGATGCGCGTCCAAAGGGCAGATGACCACCGGCTCGATCCCATCGATGAACAAGCCGCTCGAGAGCATGAATGCGAATGAGCTGCATTCGGCGGCCGAAGCCATTGGCAGAGCCTATGATCGAAATCCCAAGGATGCCGCGATTGGCATGAGATACGCTTCGGTCCTGACCATGGGCGGACGCTCAGAACAGGCTTTGGCGGTAATGCAGCAAGTTGCCATCCATAACCCCAACGACCGCACCGTGCTCGCAGCCTATGGCAAAGCGCTTGCGGGAGCAGGTCAGTTCAACAAGGCGCTGGATTCCATTCAGCGCGCCCAGACCCTGGATCGGCCTGACTGGCAGTTGCTGTCGGCGGAAGGCGCCATTCACGATCAGATGGGTGATCCCGCAACCGCGCGGGCCCGTTATCGCAAAGCGCTGGACATCCAGCCAAACGAACCATCTATCCTGTCAAACTTGGGCATGTCCTATGTCCTGCAGGGCGATCTGAAAACAGCAGAAACCTATCTTGCCTCAGCGGTTCGTCAGCCCGGTGCGGACAGCCGGGTTCGTCAAAATCTTGCGCTGGTTGTTGGTCTCCAAGGCCGCTTCCAGGAAGCTGAGAAAATCGCCGGTGCCGAGCTTTCCGCCGAACAGGCGAGCGCGAATGTGACCTATTTGCGCGCCATGCTGTCCCAGCAAAATGCCTGGAACAAGCTCAAGGATTCGGATCGTAAAAACACCAACTGATGCACGTGCGCTGATCGCGCACTCAGACCTGTCTTGATCGACACAATTACCGGCCCATCAGCAACTACCCCATCTCTTTCCTGATTTTCCAAGGAACAAGCCCCCGCTAAGGCTTGTCATGGTTTGCCGGCCAGCCCCGCGCGTTCAAGCGGTGCGGCCTTGGGTTTCATCAATCAACCATGAGAGCAGTTTCTTGACGAGATCTCGCTGACATTGAAGCGATAAGCTGTGTTCCGCCCGGACGCGAACCGGACAGACGTGGACCGGCAAATCGTATCCTTCAACAGCCCCGGTTACTGCGGCATGCCGCCGGCGAAATTGTCCATCACCTGGATGGCGGCTGGTCCAAGGATCACACCGATAAGCACCGGCAGGAAGAACAAAATCATCGGAACGGTCAGCTTGGGCGGCAATGCGGCCGCCTTCTTTTCGGCCTCGGTCATCCGCTGATCGCGGCTTTCCTGGGCAAGGACGCGCAGAGCCTGCGCGATCGGAGTACCGTAGCGCTCGGACTGAATTAACGCCTGCGTGACAGATTTCACAATGTCCAGACCGGTCCGGCTACCCAAGTTCTCGAATGCCATCCGCCGGTCCTGAAGATAGGATAACTCGGCGGTTGTCAGCACAAACTCCTCGGCAAGAGCGGTGGACTGCACTGCGATTTCCTCAGCCACACGTTTCATCGCGGCCTCAATGGAGACACCTGATTCCACGCAAATCAACATCAGATCAAGCGCATCAGGCCAAGCAAGCTTGATCGAAGCCTGGCGTTTCTTGGACTGATTGGAGACAAACATGTTGGGCGTGTAGAAGCCGACATATGCGCCGACAACACAAGCCAGCATGCGGACTGTCATCGGCTTGTCGGTCATGTTGTCGAGCACGAAAACATAGACAATCGTGCCGACGAAGAAAATGAAGGGCAACACGAAGCGTGCCAACAGGAACATGTTGAGCGCGTTCTGCGTGCGGTAACCAGCGGCGCGCAGTTTGGCCACCGTGGCTTCATCGGCGAGAGCAGTCTTCAGGTTGAGTTGTTCGACAATCCCTCGAACCGAGGCGTTGTTCCGGGACCTCAAACCAGTGCTTTTCGACCCGCCGCGCGCGTGCTCGGCATTCAGGCGGGAACGTTCCCTGGCCCGAATTTCATCACGTTCCAGCGCAGCCGATTTCATCCGCGCATCGAGATCGCCACGTTCGAAATAGGGCGCCAACACCGTGTACAGCGTTGCGAAAACCGCAATCGAGATCAGGATCGGGAACAGATAGGCCGGATCGGTCAGGGACGATGCGAGATCGGTTAACATGGTTTTCGGCCCCTAGATGTCAAAATTGATCATGTTGCGCATCACCATGATGCCGATCGACATCCAGACGGCGGATGCGCCAAGAATGAGATGGCCACGGCTGTCGGTGAAAAGAAGCATGATGTAGTCAGGCGACGTAAGATAAACCAAGGTCGCCACGATGAACGGCAACGCGCCGATGATCGCCGCAGAAGCCTTTGCTTCCATAGACATCGCGTTGATCTTGCCCTTCATTTTCTTGCGGTCCCGCAACACCCGCGACAGGTTCCCCAGCGCTTCGGACAGATTGCCGCCCGCCTGAGCCTGAATGGCGATCACGATTGCGAAGAAATTGGCCTCCGACAGAGGAATTCGGGCATAAAGCCGCGCACAGGCCTCCGGTATGTTCATTCCCATCTGCTGGGCTTCGACAATACGCTTGAACTCTGTTCGAACGGGTTCCTGGCCTTCAGCTGAAATCATCCGTATCGCGTCGTTCAATGGGAGACCGGACTTGATTGACCGGACCATGATGTCGAGCGCATTGGGGAATTCCGTAAGGAACGCTTTCATCCGGCGGCTGCGCAGGAAACCGATGATCCAGCGAGGCAAACCGCCGCCGAAAATGATCATAACGCCCGCGGCGACATAGAGGCTCCCCTGGAAGACGAACGCAATAAGCCCCACCACGAAGCCGAAAATGGCAGAAAGGACATAGAAATTCCGAACCGAAATGGTCAAGCCGGCCTGAGCGATCAGATCTTTCAACCCCGGAGAATTGCGGCGGTCGTTTTCCTTGTTTTTCTCTTCCAGTGTCTTGAGAGAATCCTGCACCGATTTACGCCGCTTGTTGGCTTCATTGAGCCTGTCGCGCGCTGCCGTTGCCTTGGAGCGGTCGGTTTCAGCGGACTTGACCCGCTTTACCCGACTCTCTGCCTTGCGTTCTCCCTCGATACGAGAATAGAGCACGCCATAGCCCAGCGCTCCCGCTGAAAGCGCGGCCAAGCCGATGATGGCGACTACCACTGTATCCAAACCAAACACGCGAGCGTCTCCTTAGGCAGTCATTTTTTCCATGGCATCGAGCGAAGCGGCAAGGCGCTTGTCTTCACCATAATAACGGGCACGATCCCAGAAATTCGGCCGACCGATACCGGTCGAACGATGCTCGCCGATGATATTGCCGTTGGCGTCTTCGCCGACCATTTCGTACTTCATCAAATCCTGGGTGATGATCACGTCGCCTTCCATCCCGATGACTTCGGTGATGTGGGTGATGCGGCGGGAGCCATCGCGCAGGCGGGCGGCCTGAATGACAATATCCACCGATCCGGCAATGATCTCACGCACCGTTTTGGCAGGCAGCGTGAAGCCACCCATGGCAATCATCGATTCCATACGGCTAAGACATTCGCGCGGGCTGTTGGAGTGAATCGTGCCCATCGAACCGTCATGGCCGGTGTTCATGGCCTGCAACAGGTCGAACACTTCCGGGCCACGTACCTCGCCGACGATAATCCGTTCCGGGCGCATACGAAGGCAGTTCTTGACCAAATCACGCATTGTGATTTCGCCTTCACCCTCGATATTGGGAGGGCGGGTTTCAAGCCGCACCACATGTGGCTGCTGAAGCTGAAGTTCGGCCGAATCTTCGCAGGTGATAATCCGCTCATCTGTGTCGATATAGGCCGTCAGACAGTTAAGAAGCGTGGTTTTACCTGAGCCGGTACCGCCTGAAATCACCACGTTGCAGCGTACGGGACCAATGATCTGCAGGACAGCTGCGCCTTCGGGCGTGATCGCGCCAAACTTGACCAGCTGGTCAAGGGTCAGCTTGTCCTTCTTGAATTTACGAATGGTCAGCGCGGTGCCATCAATCGCCAGGGGTGGGGCGATGACGTTGACGCGAGAGCCATCGGGGAGGCGCGCGTCGCATATCGGGCTGGATTCATCGACGCGCCGGCCAACCTGGCTGACAATGCGCTGGCAAATCGACAGCAGCTGGCTGTTGTCACGAAACCGGACATCGGTTTCCAGAACCTTTCCGGCGACCTCAATGTAGGTCATGCCGGCGCCATTGACCATGATATCGGCGATGTCATCACGCGCCAGCAAAGGCTCCAGCGGACCATAACCGAGGACATCATTGCAGATGTCATCAAGCAGTTCTTCCTGCTCGGCAATGGACAGCGCCAAATTCTTGATGGTGATGATATCATTGACGATATCGCGAATTTCCTCACGCGCGCTTTCAGCGTCGAGCTTGGCAAGCTGGGATAGATCAATGGTATCGATCAGAGCCGAGAAAACCTGGCTCTTGGTGTCATAGTATGCTTCGTTGCGGGTCGACTTGCGCTTGACTGGAGGTTCTTCGCGACGTGGCGCGGCCTGCGGCGCAGGGCTAGGCTCGACAGGGGCCACTGATGCGGATGACTGCGCCGGGGCCGCAGCTTCAGGCGCGGCCGGCGCCGGTGTTTCGGCATGGACCACGGGCTTGGGCGCCGGCGCTTGCGGCGGCTTGGCCGATCCATCGTTGCTACGTTTGCCGAACATATTGCGTTCCACTCCAGACTTACTGTTACTTACGGCCCAAAAGGCTCATGAAGGACGACAGGCCAGCCTTCTTGCGCTTTTTCACTTCTGCCCTGCCGGTAACGACATGGGCGATCTGCGATAGCGATTCAGCTATTGGCGACTTGGCTGAAGATTCTGCGATCATCAAACCTGAATTCGCAGCTTCGCCGAAAAGCGGAGCGTCAAAGGGGATGATCGCCAAAGGATCAATTTCCAGCGGATCACAGAAGACTTCGGGAGCAATTTCCGGACGCTTCGCCATCCCGACCTGATTGAGCACCAAGAGCGGCGCATGATCATTCGGCCGCAACTTCCGCAAGGTGTCGAACAGATTTTTGGTGTTGCGCAAATTGGCCAGATCGGGCGTAGCGGTGATGACGATTTCATCGGCGGCGCAGAGAACCTTTCGTGTCCATTCATTCCAGATATGCGGAACATCGAGTACGGAAACGGGGGCGTTGCGCTGGATGATATCGAGGATCGGAAGGAAAGCATCACCCGAAAAATCGTATGTCCGGTCGAGCATCGACGGCGCGGCGAGCATGGAAAGATGCTCGGAACATTTTGACAGCAGCCGGTCGAGAAACACTTCATCAAGACGATCGGGCGAGTAGACCGCCTCGGCGATGCCTTGCGTCGGATCGGTATCGAAGTTGAGGTTTGCGGTTCCGAATGCCAGGTCAAGGTCGGCCAGAATAACCTCGCTGGAGAACAAGCTTGAAATGCTCCAGGCGCAATTGTGTGCAAGCGTGGACGAACCGACGCCACCCTTGGCGCCGACAAAGGCAATTGACCGGCCGAGAGGCGCGGCATCGGGATCGACGAAAATCGTCGAGATGACGCCGATAACATCAGCCATTGAAACCGGAGCAACAATGTATTCTGAGACGCCGTTACGCATCAGCTCACGATACAAAGCCACATCATTGACGTGACCAACGATAACCACCCGTGTATCCGGATCGCAGACCGAGGCAAGCTCACCAAGCTCTTTGAGCAAAGTCTGACCGTCGGCACGTGTCTCCAGAATCAGAAGATTCGGTGTCGGCGAGCCAGCGAACATGTTCGCCGCAGCCGAGACTCCGCCAGAATTGACGCGCAGATTGATCTTGGCCATACGCCGGTCCTGTGAGCACCGCTCCATGGTCTTGGCCAAGCCTTCGGTTTCAAAAAAAGCATGCACCGAGATCCGCGGCAGCGGGCGAATTCGTTCGAAATCCCCCCGCGACTGGGTGGTGTCGCCTTCATCTGGCCGGGCTTCCTGCTCGAGCGCATAGTCAAGGTTGGTCATGAACTTTGTCCTGCTTCAAAGGGCGCGTTGAGGTTCAGTCTGATCATTCGGTGCCCAGGCCCGCGCCACTTGTTCTGTATGTATCGATCACGGCCGATCGCCGCTCGGCATCAATCGGAGTCATGCCGCGTGGCCCCAGCAAGTCGCCGGGATTGGCAATCTGGGCTGCCAGGTTGTTCTGCGAGGCGCAGCCGAAATTAGCGTAGTGCTTGTTATCCGCAGAGTTGGCCATCATGTCCTCAGGCCAGCGGCCGCATTCAGAAGTTGAAGCCGTGATCGCCATGAAGCTGACGCGGATTGGAGCCGCATCATTGGCCGAGCCGGCCTGGTAAAACGTCGAGATGATCCGATCGCCGGGAACGCCTTCACGGCGCAACACATCACCAACCTCGCGGACCAGCAGCGAAGCGGCGCTGGCATTCATCGAGCCGGACGGCGCCATGATCCGCACCGTTCCCGAAGCACTTCCGCGATATTCATTGGCTATTCCGCGAACGGATTCGCGCATGGAAACTGTCAATTTCCGGTCACCCGAAGCCACAGGCAAATCAAAGACACGCTCTTTTTCCGAAACGATAATGGGGTGATTGGTCCGATAGTCATCCGGGACTGCGCCCACGGTGACACTCTTACCCGGCCATCCGGCGCAACCGGAAAGCAGCGATGCAGCAATCATCATCGGCGCAACCGCTGCCCAGAGCGGACGGCGATCAGGATTTGCGGGAACTGTGGTCTTGCACGACATGGTGAGGTTCCTGATCACTTATAAATGAAGCCGACGACGCCATGGTAACGGCCTGGCGGCAATTGAGTTTCCATCCGGCCATAGACGCGGTTGACCCGTCCGAGAAAGAAGCCTGCGCCATCACTGGGCGGATTGAAATTGTCGTCGGGACGAGCCAACGCATTTCGCGCCACTGGTTTGACCAGATACGGGGTGGCGATAACGACCAGTTCGGTTTCATCGCGCGAATAGGATTTGGTACGGAACATGGTGCCGAAGATCGGAATCTTGCTCGCGCCCGGGACGCCCTGCGTAGTCTGCTGCACATTATCCCGAACAAGCCCGGCCAGCGCGATCGAGCCGCCGGAAGGAAGTTCAACCGACGTTTCGATCTGCCGCTTGCGGAATTCTGTTGTGCTTCCTTCGGTCAGTGGTTCAGAGACCTCGGTATTGATCTTGAGACTGATACGACCAGCAGAGAGAACGACTGGTGTGAAGTCGAGCTTTATGCCGTATTCGTAGGCTAGGGTGCCGATTGTGCCGTCAGACTGAATCACGTTACGCAGGATCTCGCCGCCCGAAGTGAACGAGGCGCTTTCGCCTGAAATCGCAGTCAAGCTCGGCTCGGCCAATGTTCGGATGACCTGCGCCTGCTCCATGGCGTTGAGAACGCTTTCGAGCCCGTATTTTCCGAGCGAACCCGTGATCGTCCCGGAGATTCCGCCGCTGACGATATCGGCAGCGTTGTTAAGTGTGAGAACGTCGAGACCGGAGCTGTTGGACAGGCTGTTGTTGAATCCGAGCTGCTTGAGCACCTCGCGGCTGACCTCGGCAACGGTTATCTTCAATGTCACCTGGTCTTCGCCGTCAATCTTGAGCAGATTGACAATTTTCGACTTCTGACGGCTTTCTGCATAGATCGCCACATCGCCGCCGCCGGCACCGCCGCTTTCCGTCAAATTGCGTGTCGTAGCCTCGCCGCCGGTCAGGAATATATCAGCCAGATTGGCTGCCTGTGCCGCGTCCTGCGGGGTTCGCACGGAGCCGGTCAGAACGATGTTGTCGGAGATGATTTCCACGTTGATGTCCGAATCCGGAAGAAAGCGGGCCAAGTGGGACTGAAGGCCTGAGACGTCACGCTCGATTTCCAGATCGATGGCGATGATTTCCTCGCCGTTCGGTCCGAAAATGAAAATATTGGTCTGACCTACAGTTTTACCGAACAGGTAAAGCCTGCGCGCCGTCCGGGTTACCGCATCAGCGAGACTCGGATCAGCAACCAGGATGTCATGGGCATCTGTCGGCAAGTCAATCACAATGGCCTTGTTCAGACCCAGCTTGACCCGCTTGTTGACGCCCGGTCCTGTCCGCTTGATCTTGATGACGCTTTCGGCAGCCGCCGCCGACAGAAACCGGCCGCTGGAAGGATCCAGGCCGATACCCGCAATCATAGCAGTACCTACCAGCGCGACGCCGGCGATCGATGACAGGAGCGTTTTTGCAATATGACGCACGTTCATTCTCCGCTTCAGTTGGTGGCGCCAACTTTGGTTATGGTGCCAGAGCGGATCAGCTGGATGGCTGCACTGCCGTCTTCGCCGCTCAAAAGGTATGTTGCGCCGTCGCTGTCAGTTTCCTGAACGTCCGCGACGCTGCGCAAGGCAAGGGTCAAACGGTCGGCCATCTGCTGGGCGACAGTGATGATTTTTGTTTGTTCGGGTGTCAGCTCGAGAGTTGCGGTGGTTCCGACCGCAGTCCGAACGCCCTCGGCATCTTCTTCAATCCGCTGATCAATCGCCAGAATCCGTATGTTGGACAGAATGACTTCGGTGAGAAACCCCTCTTCCGCCGTTTTCCGGCGCACCATGATCACATCCACCCGATCATTGGGAAGGATGAAACCGCCGGCGCTGGTGGCAACTGATATTTCCGTCGCAATGGCGCGCTTTCCTGCCGGAAGCAGTGAAGACATGATGCGGGAAGACGAATCGACGATTTTCTCAGGGCGCAGCGGTTCGCCGGGAAACAGCGGCAGACGCACAACCGTGCCCGTGAGTTCTGCAATCGCCTCGGGGCGGGTATCGCGGCGGATCAACCCTTCGACCACGCCATCTTCCGGCCAGCCTCTCCATTCCATCGAATCTTCGTTGAGGCGCGTGCCGACCGGAAGGCTGGTGGTTGTTACCAGCACATCAATGCTCGGCATTCTTTCGATAACAGGATCTGACGAAACTTCAGTCACCTGAACCGTGGGAGAAGTCAGGTTCATGGCCAAAATCCCGGCCATTCCTGCGGCCAGGACTGCCACTGACATGATGACGACGCGGGCGGTTTTCATACTGTTTCCTCAGACGGATATTGGGTACGCTCCCTGCAGAATGCATTTGCAATCGTGTAATTATGGTTAATGAACCGGCACCAAACAGGGTTAACGTTAAATTGCCGCGACAAAGCATGATCCGCGCGCACTCAAGTCGGTCGATTTGAGTGCTCTTCAGACGCCAAACTGCAAACAGCGCAGCGCCGCACGTAACTCTGTACATGCGGCGTTCCGGGTGAACGGTAGAAGTTTATTGGCTCGCGAATGGTTCAGATGGCTTCGGACAACGGCGATCAATAGAGACGTTGGAGCGCCTGAACAAAGATTTGCGAACCTGGATAGGTGACGAAAGCCGCTGCGCCTATGGCCACACCATAGGGGATCCCGGCGCGATCCTTGAAGAAATGCATGGGGATCGGAATTGGCGAGACCAGCAGAATATTCTGGTTGGCGCGAACGAAGAGAATGATCAATGCAAGACCACCACCAAACAGGCCGGTGAGCGCCAGGAAGCCGACAAGATCAGCATTGAAGCCATACCAAAGCGCCGTCGCGCTCAGGATTTTTGCATCCCCACCACCCATCACATTAACGGCAAACAGAGCAAAACACCCGGCAAACACCGCACCTGCCGCTGCGATGGACCACCCGAAAGTGGCCAGATCCATTCCGCTGAATGGCGCGACAGCGAAGAACGACAGCGCCAGGATGACGGAAACCCGGTTGGGTATTTTCATTGTCAGGATGTCTGAAAAGGCCGCCATAGCCAAGCACAGCGGCAGGATCACGAATATTGAGGCCTCGACCATCGGTTCTCTCCCGAATTCAGTTCGAGATTAGTCTTGAGTCATTAACAAAGCACACCACGGCGGCAGTCTCTGGACCAATGCAAAACGGCTGACCACCCAGGTTTAACAAACCGTGGTGGTCAGCCGTTTAAAGGTCGCCACAAGGGCGGCCTTTGTTAGCTGCTGGTGGCTGAAATCGAGACTTCAACTTTCCACCAAGAAATCTGCGTACTGAATATCAGTACTTGGCTTTGGCAGTATTCATCTTGTCCGACAGCGCCGAGAACTGGCTGTTCAATGCATCACCGAGCGTAGTGGCGCCGGTGATCAGGGCAACCGAAATAAGCGCGGCGATCAGGCCGTACTCAATTGCGGTGGCGCCGGATTCGTCTTTAACAAAACGGTTCAAAAGGTTCTTCATGGGTTTTTTCCTTCATCCACTTGTGTTTTCAGCACTCCGCCAACTGCTTCGGTTGGTCGGATGTGCTGATCATAGGAGAGGGGGTTTTCAAACCACTTAATGAACAAGGTTAGCAAAATCTTTCAGGGCCAAAGCAACATGCATGGTAAACAGCGCCCTAAATTTTACGCCTTTGATCGAGCTTGATATTATCACACTTGCACGCGCAAAGACCGGCATCCGACTGGTGCTTGAGCCGCACTTGTTTGCGACCCTATTATAAGGTGCTCGGTGAGCTGCGCAGGCATGCCGTCAGACGTTGCCGCTCAACCCGGATTGGCGCCTGCGACAAAGAAATTGCTTTGATCACTCGACCTTAAGGCTTCGTTCACCAATCCCGGCGATTTTAGGGACGATATCCGCAATTCCGAGGAAACGGCATGACCCATTCCATCCCTGTGCACCGTCGGCTTGCCGCTGCCCTATGCGGCGTGGCCCTGGTCGCGATGTCTTCGCTCCCGGCTCAAGCCGCGGAGGATGTCATTCGCGTGTTCATGGATCATGCCCGTATTCTCAAACTTGACCGCCCGGTCAGTAAAGTCATTATCGGTAACGCCGACGTCGCTGATGTGGCAGTGTCCGATCCGCAGACAATCGTGCTGACCGGCAAATCCTACGGGACCACAAATCTGGTTATTCTCGATCAAGCCGGTGACGCGATTGTCGACGAGCGTATTCTTGTGTCTGTCGACGAAGCCAACACGCTTCGCGTTTTCAAACAGACAACCAGATCTGTTTATTCCTGTTCGCCAGCATGCGAGGAACACGTGCCGACGGCCGCAACAAGCCCCTAATCCAAAACCCTGGTCGCCGCTCTTGCAAGATTTGTGATTAAGCATTGATTTACCACTGACAGAGCTTCCCAAGCCTAGCGTTACTAATATTCAACCAGTTTGCACTAACGTCGATCCCAGGAAACGAGTGTCCGGGAGCCCGACGATGTATGTCGACGATCAAGCAAACACTGTGCGTACGCCACCGCAACCGCGGCTGCGGCGGATTCTGGCCCGCTTCAGCAGGTCACGCGACGGCACCGCCGCGATCGAATTCGCACTGCTCGCTTTCCCGTTTTTCCTGCTAATTTTTGCCACCATTGAGGCGTTTGTAGCGTTTGCAGGCGAGCAATTGCTTGAAAATGCCGTCGACACCCTGGGCAGGCAGATTCGCACCGGACAGATCCAGAATCTGGACGAAGATGAGTTCCGCACCAAGTTCTGTGCTGAAATCAGCCTGATGATTACCTGTGCAGACGAGGAAGACCCGGACGATCAGAAGCTCTATCTCGATGTCCGCGAGTTCGCCAATTTCGCGGACATTCCCAATAATATTCCGAAGATCAGCAACGACCAATTCTCGGATCTTGATCCGTCAGATTTCGACTACAGCCCCGGCGGCCCGAAGACCATCAACATTGTTCGCGCCTATTATCGCTGGGAGGTGATGACCGACCTTGTCAGGCCTTTCATCACCAACATTCGCCAGGACGGTGAAATGCCACGCGACTATCTGATGGTGGCAACGGCCGCTTTTCGCAACGAGAACTATCCGTGAGTGAAATCATGAAGTTCTCGACGAGCGAAAACCACAAGGAAACACGGCCATGACGGGCATTTTGGTAAAATTGAATCGAGCAACCCGAAGGTTTCGCGGTGACAGGTCCGGCGTCGGCGCAGTCGAATTTGCGTTGATAGCGCCGGTTTTGATTGTCCTCTACATGGGGTCTCTGGAAATATCCGTCGCCATGTCGGTCAACAAGAAGCTGGCGCGGGCTGCGAGCACCGTAGCCGACCTCGTGACCCAGGACGATACGGTCAACAAGACCCTTCTCGCATCCATGGTGAATGTGGCGCAAAGTGTGATGACCCCGTATCGCACGGACGGCCTTAAGGTCAAGATTACCGGAATCGCCATTGATGATAAGGGTGTCGGCAAGACCACATGGTCGTGGCAGGAAGACGACACGCGGCCTTACACTGTCGGTTCCACACAAACGCTACCGACGGATCTGGCAATTCCGGACACGTTTCTGGTTCGCACGGAAATCGAATTTGATCATAAGCTGCTGCTGATCATGCCGGACCTTCAAGATATCGATATCCGCACGATCGACATGAAAAAGACCTATCATCTTCGCCAGCGGATTGGCGACAGCGTGACTTGCTCCAACTGCTAATGCATGTCGCGTTCAAATGTATTCATTTGAGCGATAACGTACATGCATCGTTTCAAAGTGTTACAGCGTCCTTTGCGCATCCAATTGGATACGCGGCGCTGTAGGAACGTGTTTGCGAGTCAGGGAAATCTGGCTGCGGATTCGAGGCCGGACAGGGCTTCGACCAGTCCCCGGACATTGCGATAAGCTTCCGGATCCGGGATCACATATCCACCGCCGTAAAATGGCTCAAAAACATCAAGCAGACCCGGGGCTGCCGACGCCATTTCGTCAAGAAACACCCCGAGAGCATCAACCAAATCATCAGGCAGGGAGCGGTGCACGGTGTGCGGGCCGTAAGGGATACGCTGGGAAGACCAGGCCACGCGCAGCGGGTCGGCGGTTTTGATCACAGACTGGTTCCACCCCCCGAACAATCGCTCCAGATCAGACCCAGCGTCTCCGGGAACGTCAGGCAACCAGGCAAAGAACCCATCAATTTTGCCGGCCTTGTAGAGCTCAATAACTGCGCCAACGCTGCCGCCGCGAACCAGTTGCGGAAGCTCCAGACTGCCCGCCCTTATAGCCTGGTGGGGTATCTGCCAACCTGACACTGACGCCTCATTAGAATAACCGACTTTCAGTCCGGCAACCGGTATGGTGATGTTGTCGCGTGCGACGAGTACCGAGCGGAATCCGGTCGACCCATCAGCGGCGATCGGGCTTCGAAAGGCTCGAACACAGCCGCAGGCGGCATCGGTTGCGGCAAATGATCTTGCGGAATGAATGGCGTATCCGACGCGACCGCTGGCGTGAGCGTCAATCAAGGCTGCGTAACTGCCCATCCTGATAATCTCGACCGGTATCCCCAAAGCGTTGGCGAAAGCAATCCGAACCGCTTCCAGTTTGAGAGGATCGGCGGCGGCAACATGGGTTTCAACAATACCTATGCGCAGCACCGGGACAGATTCATGATAATCCGCCCGTGCAGCGCCAGCCAAAACCATCGCAACCCCGATAATCGCCCAACGGAACGCTCGAGCAAAACCTGCGAATCTGACAATCAGCTTGATCACAACCATGGGCGGTTTATACCACCGCCACGCCGAAAAGCACGGTGATGGTGAAAACAAGGTTACCAGGCCAAGGTTATCTCAAGTCTTCCGATAACGCTTGAAACCGGCTAACTTGCGGATCACTCGGAGACATTTCACATGGCACGCGCATTTCTTTTTGTTCTTGATTCCTTTGGCATTGGTGGAGCTCCCGACGCAGAAAACTACGGTGATCTGGGGGCCAATACGCTTGGTCACATCGCAGAGCAATGCGCGGCAGGCCTCGCCGACCGCCCGGATTTGCGCAAGGGCCCGTTATCATTGCCACACCTGCAATCCCTCGGGCTTGCCGAAGCGGCGATGAATGCAACCGGGGACTTGCCCGCAGGCTGGGTGCTTGCGTCGCGGCCACGGGGAATCTACGGGGCTGCGAGCGAAATATCTCACGGCAAGGACACACCGTCGGGGCACTGGGAGATGGCCGGACAGCCGGTGATGTTCGACTGGGGTTATTTCCCCAATGACGGACCTGCCTTCAGCGACGAACTGATTGCCGCCATTGTCTCGGAAGCAGGTTTGCCCGGCATATTGGGAAACTGCCATGCTTCGGGAACCGAAATCATCGCCCGGCTTGGCGAGGAGCACATGAAAACCGGCAAGCCGATCTGCTACACCTCGTCGGATTCGGTGTTTCAGATCGCCGCTCATGAGGAAAGTTTCAGCCTGCAAAAACTACTCGATCTTTGCCAGATCGTGCGCAAACTCGTTAACCCGCTGAATATCGGCCGGGTGATCGCGCGGCCTTTCGTGGGCTCGGCCAAGACCGGCTTCGACCGCACCGGCAACCGGCGTGATTTTTCCGTACCTCCGCCGGGGCCAACATTGCTCGACCAGGTCAGCGAGAACGGTCACCGGGTTTTTGCGGTTGGTAAAATCGGCGACATTTTTGCACATCAGGGCGTAACCGATGTACGCAAGGCCAACGGAAACCCCGCACTTTTCGAGGCCACACTGAAGGCCACTCAGGAAGCCCGCGATGGAGATCTGGTGTTCACCAATTTTGTCGATTTCGACATGCTGTACGGGCATCGCCGGGACGTGGCGGGTTACGCTGCGGCGCTGGAAGCACTGGACGCCATGCTGCCGCGTTTCGCCAAGCTTCTGAAGCCGGGTGATCTGGTGCTCATGACCGCGGACCATGGCTGCGATCCGACCTGGCGCGGCACTGATCATACACGCGAACGCGTGCCAATCCTGGGCTTTGGCCCCGGGGTGGCGGCCCGCGATATTGGCGTACGTACAAGCTTCTCGGATATCGGCGCGACGCTGGCGCGGCATCTGGGGTTGCCGGGAACCGGCAACGGGGAGAGCTTCCTGTGACCGGAGGGATCAAAAAAGCCGAGCTGCATTGCCACATCGAAGGTGCGGCTTCACCAGCGCTGGTGACGGCACAGGCCCGGAAATACAATGCCGATGTGTCCGGCTTCATCTCCGGCGATAAATATGTCTGGTCCAATTTCACCGAATTTCTGACGGCCTATGACGGCGCCGCATCACTGTTTCGCAGCGTGGAAGATTACGCGCTGCTGGCGCAGACCTATCTTGAAGGAATCGCAGCGGAAAACGCCATTTATGCGGAAATCTTCGTTTCCCCCGATCACGCGGTAGCCGCAGGGTTGTCACCGGCGGCCTATTTTGACGGACTGGCCGATGGCATCGCCGCGGCGAAAGCCTCGACGGGCATTGAGTGCCGGATGATCATCGTCGGCATAAGGCATTTGGGCGCGGACAAGGTGGAAGCGGCCGCACGGCTGGCAAGCACCAGACCACACCCGCTGATTACCGGCTTTGGCATGGCCGGAGATGAGCGGTTTGGTAAAGTTGCCGACTATGCCCGCGCTTTTGACATCGCGCGTAACGCCGGGCTTGGCATCACCATCCATGCCGGAGAACTTGCCGGGCCGGAAAGCGTACGCGATGCGCTGGACCATGTTCGACCGACACGGATTGGTCATGGCGTCAGAGCCGCAGAGGATGACGCCCTTGTCCATCGAATTGCCGATTCCGGCGTGGTTCTGGAAGTCTGCCCCGGATCCAATCTGGCGCTCAAGGTGTATCCGGGCATTTCCCATCATCCATTTGACAGTCTGCGGCGTGCCGGGGTGAAGGTGACGCTGAGTTCGGATGATCCGCCACATTTCGGATCTTCCATCGGCCGGGAATACCAGATGGTTGCGGACGCATGGGGCTATGATGCGGCGGAATTGACCGGGTTCACCCGCACATCGATTGAAGCGGCGTTCATTGATGAACCAACAAGGGGATTTCTCTTGGGACAGCTTGACTGAAAGCCGGTCTGACGGTTGCCGGAACCAGTCAATCCGTGTCTAAATCAAAACAGGTTGGCGCCGCGCTCCCGGAAATTTTCCGCGCTGGAGCAGGCAGGGATGTTTTTACACGACCGGGCATTTTCCGTGCATTGATTGTCAACGATCAACGTGGAGCCCGGTCATAGCTTCAAGGCAGGACAACATGGACGGTGTTACAGTCATCGATCATCCTCTGGTGCAGCACAAGCTCACCATCATGCGCAAGAAAGGGACCTCGACAGCGGGTTTCCGGCGGCTGCTGAGGGAAATTTCAACCCTGTTGTGCTACGAAGTCACCCGGGATCTCGAGCTGACCATGGAGCGGATCGAAACACCGCTGGTCGAAATCGAAGCGCCGGTGCTTGAAGGCAAAAAGCTGGTGTTCGCCTCGATCCTGCGCGCAGGCAACGGATTGCTGGAGGGTATGCTGGACCTCGTTCCTTCCGCCCGCGTTGCCCACATCGGCGTCTACCGCGACCACGAGACACTGGAGGCGATCGAATATTATTTCAAGGCGCCCGAGGATGTCAGCAATCGCCTGGTGATCGTTGTGGATCCTATGCTGGCCACCGGCAATTCTTCCATCGCCTCGATTGAAAAACTGAAGGAACGCGGCGCCCGCAACATCCGGTTCCTGTGCCTGCTGGCAGCGCCCGAAGGCATCCGCAACTTTCAGGCTGCCCACCCGGATGTGCCGATCTATACAGCCTCCATCGACAGCCATCTCAATGAGCAGGGCTATATTGTTCCCGGTCTGGGCGATGCCGGCGACCGCATGTACGGCACCAAGTAGGAGCTTGTTTGCAGCCTCTTAACCAAACGAGCGAGTTTTAGAGGGAATGGTGCGGCGTTTCATCGACCATTAGCCTCGAGCCTGTTCAATAGGCCGGTATTATCGGAGTCCCGGCATGTTGAAAAATTTGTTCCTTGTTTGCTGCGCCGTGCTCGTCGTTTCGGGCCTGCCCTATTATGCTCAGGACATAACGGCATTCATATCCCAAGACGCCAAGTTGGAAGTCGCATCTCAAAAGCCTGCTCCCAACCAGGCACAGACGGTTGCGGCCAAACCAACGGCGCATTATGCGACCGGGGTACGCGCTGCAATTGTTCCGATGACAAGGGACGGGCATTTTTCCGCTGATTTCCGCATCAACGGACGCAATGAGCGCGGGCTTATCGATACCGGCGCAACCTATGTGGCGATAAACACATCAACCGCACGCAAGCTCGGTCTCGGGCTAGGTAATTCTGACTTCAAATATCAGGTGCGCACCGCCAACGGTGCGACCAGTGCTGCGCTGGTCATACTCAACCGGATGGAAATCGGGTCAATTTCGGTCGACAATGTCGAGGCTTTTGTGCTTGCGGACGAAGCGCTTTCATCAACCCTGATCGGCATGAGCTTCATGTCGAAGCTGCAATCCTACCGGGTCAAAAACAGCACAATGGAACTGGTCAACTAGAGCTGCCCCGGTATCAACCGTGACGACCCATGACAACCGGCGTGGCGTCCGGAGCGGCATCGCCAAACAGCACAGCCTTGCGCAACTGCTGCTCGGCTATAGTCAGCTGATCCCCATTCCTTGCATGAATAAACGCCAGCGGCGTGTCTTTCTCGACGCGAGCGCCGATGGGCAGCAATTGGGTCAGTCCGACAGCATGATCGACAGGATCACCCGGCCGGATGCGTCCACCGCCAAGCGCCACGACACTCAATCCGATGGCACGCGTATCGTAGCCGGTTACATATCCTTCCTGACCAGAAAGGCAGGCTGAGACAACCGGTGCCTTGTCGAGATGACGGTCAGGATCGGCCAGAAAATCCAGCGGGCCTCCGAGTTCGGCCACCATCCGGTTGAAGCGCTCGGCGGCGCTTCCATTTTCCAGTGCCGCGAGCGCGCGCGCTGTTGCTTCGTCCACATTGGTGGCCAGACCACCTGACACCAGCATTTCGGCGGCAAGGGCAAGGGTCACTTGCAGCAGTCGGCTGTCGCGGGCTTCTCCGGTCAAAAAATCAGCCGCATTCCTGACTTCCACGGCATTTCCGGCAGCACTTGCCAGCGGCTGATTCATGTCCGTTACCAGCGCCGTGGTCGGCATTCCGGCACCAACGGCAACCTCAACCAGCGAGCGCGCCAGTTCATTGGCCCGGTCCGGACTGTCCATGAAGGCGCCGTTGCCGCATTTGACATCGAGCACCAAGGCGCCGAGCCCGGCGGCAAGCTTTTTCGACAGGATCGAAGCGGTAATCAGCGGCACAGATTCAACCGTGGCCGTGACATCGCGGATTCCGTAAAACCGTTTGTCAGCAGGCGCCAGATTGCCGGTCTGGCCGATAATGGCGCAGCCCGAGGAGCCGACAACCTTGCGGAACAGTGCATTGTCGGGCATCGCGGTGTAGCCGGGGATCGACTCCATCTTATCCAGCGTCCCGCCGGTGTGACCGAGGCCACGGCCGGAGATCATCGGAACCGCCAATCCGCAAGCCGCAGCGATCGGGGCCAGCATCAAAGAAACATTGTCACCGACCCCGCCCGTCGAGTGCTTGTCGACAACCGGACGGTCGAGTTCCGGCCAGGACAAAACCTCGCCGGAATCGCGCATCGACACAGTCAGCGCCACCGCCTCGCTGCGGCTCATGCCCTGGAAGAACACCGCCATGGCGAAAGCCGCAACCTGACCCTCACTGACGCTTCCATCGGTGAGACCGTGGATAAAGGAGGCAATGTCGGCGGGGTCGAGCTCACCACCATCACGCTTGTTGCGGATGATTTCCTGCGGCAGGAAACTCAATAGACCTCTCCTTGGCCGGCGGTTGCGGAACGATCTTCGAGCGTGGCGAGAATATCTCCCAGCAGACCGGATGCGCCAAAGCGAAACTGTTCGGGCGCGACCCAGCCCGGCCCCATGATTTCATCGCACAGGGCGAAATAGGCGCGGGCATTGTCCACCGTGCGGATACCACCTGCAGCTTTAAAGCCGGCTTTGCGGCCTGATCGTTTGATTGCCTCAAGCATGATCCGCGCTGCCTCCAGCGTGGCGTTGATTGCGACCTTGCCGGTCGAGGTCTTGATGAAGTCAACGCCCTCTTCGAGCGCGATATCCGAGGCACGGGCAATCAAGGCCGGGTCCTTCAATTCACCTGTCTCCAGAATGGTCTTGAGCGTGACCGGCGCAGGTGCCGCAGCGCGGACGGCGCGGATCATATCGCGCACGGCCTGCTCATCACCGCCGACCAATGATTTCCAGGGAATGACCAGATCAATCTCGTCGGCTCCATCCGTCACTGCGCGGGCAGTTTCTTTGACCACCTCGTCGACGGACAAATCGCCGGATGGAAAATTGACCACAGTCGCGATCCGGACTGGCGAGGTCTCGCCCAGCCTTTTGCGTGCGGCTGCGACAAACCGCGGCCAGATACATACGGCTGCCACCGGTCCGTGCTCGTTGATTGCCCTGTCAACCAATGCCAGCGTCGCTTCCTCAGTGGCCGCGTCGCCGAGCTCGGTCAGATCGAGGCAGGCAAGTGCTGCTCTGGCAACAGATTTGGGTGAGGTGAGATCAATGGGTTCAGCCATGGGATTGGTCCGGATTTTCAAACATTGCGGTAAGGATCGCAGACAGGCGCTTGCCACCAATGGGCGCCATGTCCTTGGTTTCCTGGTGACTGAGTTCGCCGCCCGTCATCCCGGCGCCGAAATTGGTGATCACCGAGGCTGCAATCACGTTGATGCCAAAAAATCTGGCAAGAATGACTTCGGGAACTGTCGACATGCCAACGGCATCTGCGCCAAGCGTCCGCGCCATACGGATTTCCGCCGGCGTTTCGAAGCTCGGACCGGAAAACCACATATAGACGCCTTCATGCAGTTCGGTTCCGGTGCTTTGAGCCGCAGCCTTCATGCGCACACCGAGATCTGCGTCATAGGCATTGGTCATGCCGACGAAGCGGCGATCGCTGGGTTCGCCAAACAACGGATTTGTGCCCGAAAAATTGATGTGGTCGGAGATCCGCATCACCGATCCGGGCGGCATGTCCTGACGCAGCGATCCAGCTGAATTGGTGAGGATCAGATTGGTCACGCCAATGCCCTTCAGAGCCTCCAGCGGCACCCGCATCGCATCGGCCTTGCCGTGCTCATAATAGTGCACGCGGCCCGACAGAATGACCACCGGCGTCTTTCCGATGAGCCCCGCGACAACCTCTCCGGCATGACCGGAAACGCCGCTCTCCGGAAATCCAGGTAAATCGCCATAGGAAATGCGCACCGGGTCCGCAACCGTCTCAACCAGCGAGCCCAGGCCTGAACCGAGAACAATCGCATGGCGTGGCATCAGACCACGCAGCCGGTCGGTGAGAACATCAACCGCGGCACTCATCCGATCACCTCGGTCTTGAAGGCGTAGGGTAAGAGCTCATCCATGCGCAGTGTCTGTTTGATACCCTCGGCATCACACAGATGGATCAAGGTGTCAGCATCGGCAAATTCCGCCAGTCTCTGTCGGCATCCGCCGCAGGGTGGGCAAAGTTCAAGTTTCTCGGCGATTACCGCGACTTCCCGAATACGGGTTCCGCCGGCCATGACCATGTGACTGATCGCCGTGGTTTCGGCGCACCAGCCTTCCGGGAACGAAATCACCTCGATATTGGCCCCGGCGTGGACCTTGCCATCACTATCGCGAATTGCGGCCCCTACCGGGAACTTCGAATAGGGCGCATGGCACTTGGCCATGGCGGTCCGGGCAGCTTCAAACAGATCACGGGACATATCATCGCTCCTTCACATAAGGCACACCCCCGGCGCGCGGCGGAATGGCTTTGCCAATGAAACCGGCGAGAAGCACAACTGTCAGAATATAGGGCAATGCCTGCATGAGTTGCACGGGAATCTCACCAATGATCGGCAGCGGATTTCCCTGCATGCGGATCGACATTGCGTCGAGAAACCCGAACAAAAGACAGGCAAACATCACATTGACCGGCTTCCACTTGGCGAAAATCAACGCAGCAAGTGCGATGAAGCCTTTGCCGGCAGTCATGCCCTTGACGAAGCCAGCGGTCATGGCCATCGACAGATAGGCGCCGGCGATGCCGCACAGGATGCCGCAGCAGATCACCGCCCTATAGCGCATCCAGGTCACGGAGATCCCCGCGGTATCAACTGCGCCGGGATTTTCCCCGACCGCACGGAGACGCAATCCGAACCGGGTCCGGTAGAGCACCCACCAGGTGAAAGGAACCAGCGCGAAAGCCAGATAGGTCAGCAGAAAATGCCCTGACAGCAGGTTGGAATAAATCGAGCCAAGGATCGGGATATCGGCAAGTTCGGCGGCAAATGGCAGCTCAATGGTGGTAAACCGCTCTCCGTCGCGCAGTTGCGGCGTCCGTCCGCCCTGCCGGAACCAGGCCTGGCCGAGTATGACCGTAGCTCCGAGCGCAATGAAATTGATGGCGACGCCAGAGACGATCTGATTGCCGCGCTGGGTGATGGACGCAAAGCCATGCACCAGTGCCAGACAGACCGATACGAGAATGGCGGCACATAGCCCGATGAATGCCGAGCCGGAAACCGAAGCAGCAGCCCCGCCGGCAAAGGCGGCGGCGAGCATCTTGCCTTCAAGCCCGATGTCGAAAATGCCAGCGCGCTCCGAGTAAAGGCCGGCGAGCGCCGCCAAAATCAGCGGCACAGAAACGCGAACGGTCGATTGCAGGATGACGATGAGGGTATCGAAATATTCCATGATCTTACTCCGCCGCTGGCAAGGGTTTATCGGAGCGAGCTCCACCAAGGGTCGCGAAAAACGTGGTGATTGCCGGGCGGAACATATTCTCGAGGGCGCCTGCGAACAGGATCACCAAGCCTTGAATGATGGTGATCATGTCACGCGAGATCTGCGGCATTTCGAAAGAAATCTCCGCACCACCTTGGTATAGCATACCAAACAGGATTGCTGCCGGAATGATGCCGGCCGGATGCGAACGGCCCATCAGCGCCACGGCAATGCCGACAAACCCTGCCCCGCTGACAAAATCCAGTTGCATGGAGTGCTGATCGCCCATGATCGGGTTGAGCGCCATCATGCCGGCCAGCGCACCGGACATCATCATTGTGATGATGATGATGCGGCTTTGGCGAATTCCTGCATAAGCTGCCGCCGAAGGGCTATGCCCCATGGTACGGATTTCGTAGCCGAGCTTGGTGCGCCAGATCACCAGCCAGACAACAAGGGCTGCGACCAGCGCCAGCAGGAAAGACAGGTTGAATGGCGCACCGCCGATATCGAGTCCGACAGATGCCAGCAGCCAGTCAAGCCGCGGCAATTGTCCGTTTTCGGCGAATGTGCGGGTTTGCGGTGCCATCGAGCCCGCCGGTTTGAGCACATCAACCAGCATATAAACCATGAGGCTCGAGGCAATAAAATTGAACATGATGGTGGTGATCACCACATGGCTGCCACGCTTGGCCTGCAGCCATCCCGGGATCATCGCCCAGAGCGCACCCATCAGAGCCGAGCCGAGGATAGCGGCCGGAAAGATCACATACCAGGGCGCAAACTGGTCAAGCCACAGGCAGGGCAACGCCACGCCGAGACCGGCGACATAGGCCTGACCTTCGCCACCGATGTTGAACAGCCCGCAATGGAAGGCGACAGCAACAGCCAGTCCGGTGAAAATGAAATTGGTTGCATAATAGAGCGTGAAGCCGATGCCCTCGCCGTAACCGAAAGCTCCTTCAATCAGCAAACCAGCCGCGCGCAGTGGACTTTCGCCAACCGCCAGCACCACCAGACCCGCCACGAGAAAGGCGACAATCAGATTGATCAGCGGGATCAGTCCATAGTCCACCCATGCGGGCAGCTTTGCATAGGGCGCGCTCATTGTGCTGCCTCCTTGGCGTCTTCCACACCGGCCATCAACAGACCGAGCTCACCTTCGTCGGTATCAGGCGATCGTTCTCCGACAATGCGACCGTCAAACATCACCAAAACCCGATCCGATAGCGAGCGGATCTCGTCAAGCTCAACCGAGACCAGCAGCACTGCCTTGCCGGCATCGCGCATTTCAATGATGCGTTTGTGAATAAATTCAATCGCGCCGACATCGACACCACGGGTCGGCTGACCAATGACGAGAACCGCGGGATCGCGCTCCATTTCTCGCGCCAGCACGATTTTTTGCTGGTTTCCGCCGGAAAAATTCGCCGTTTTCAGCCGTGGATTGGGTGGGCGGATGTCGTATTTCTCGATTTTCTCGGCTGCATCCTTACGGATCGCATCGATGTTGAGAAACATGCCGTTGAGATATTTCGGGTCGTCATGATAGCCCAGAATAGAATTCTCGCTTTCGTCGAACTTCAGCACCAGTCCCATATGCTGGCGATCCTCGGGAACATGAGCCAGACCACGGTGACGCAGTTCAGACGGATCGGCCGTGCCTGTCACATGGATCGGCTCACCCTTTAGCAGCACCTTGCCCGATACCGCACGGCGGATACCGGAAATGGCTTGCAGCAATTCAGACTGACCATTGCCCGCAACGCCGGCAATTCCGACGATTTCTCCGGCACGGACGTTGAACGAGACATTCTCAACCATGTCGACGCCACGGCTGTCGCGCACCGTCAAGTTCTCGACCGACAACAAAACATCGCCAGGAGACGCCGGACCCTTGTCGACTTGCAACAGCACGTGGCGGCCAACCATGAGTTCGGCAAGCTCCTCGACGGAGGTCTCCGCTGTCTTGCGGGTCGCAACCATTTCGCCGCGCCGCATCACCGAAACCTCGTCAGTGACAGCCATGATTTCACGCAGTTTGTGGGTGATCAGCAGGATGGTTTTGCCCTGTGACTTGAGCTGTTCGAGGATGCGAAACAGATGATCAGCCTCGGCCGGGGTGAGCACACCGGTGGGCTCGTCAAGGATCAGGATCTCGGCTCCGCGGTACAGCGCCTTGAGGATTTCGACGCGCTGCTGGAGGCCCACCGGAAGCTCTTCGATGATTGCATCGGGATCAACCTCAAGCTCGTACTCTTCCTCGAGCCGCTTGAGTTCCTGACGGGCCTTGGTGATACCGGCATTGAGGACCTGGCTTTCCTCGGCGCCCAGCATGATGTTTTCGAGCACGGTGAAATTTTCAACCAGCATGAAATGCTGGTGGACCATACCGATGCCGACCGAGATGGCAGCATTCGGATCCTTGATCACGGTCTTCTTGCCATCGACGAAGATATCGCCGGCGCCAGCCTGGTAGAAACCATACAGGATCGACATCAATGTGGACTTGCCAGCGCCGTTCTCGCCGATAATTCCGTGAATCGTGCCCTTGCGAACACTCATGTTGATGTTCTTGTTGGCGTGAACGAGGCCGAACTTCTTGTCGATCCCCTTCAATTCAATGGCAATATCGTTCATGTCCCTCGTCTTTTTTTAGTTCGCCATCACCATCCCGTTGCGGGCGCAACAATCGGTCCAAAGCGTCGCATCGAAATTCCGAACCGCTGACCGGTCGTGTGAGGCTTTCCGAAAATCGATACACATTTTCGGGCCAGTCCTTTAGTCTCGACAGTTCTGAAAGCAAAGTCCAGAATCATTTGAGAGACCGCTTTTGTAGTCGATTGTTTTCAACACGACCGCGAGGTTGATGCGGTGGCGGTCAGCACTCTTGCGCTACCTCGCACGACATGATGAAAGCAAGCTCATGACGCGCTCACCACCACCTCTTCGCTCCGACTTCAAGCTTTTCCGCAGCCTGCAGACCCGTTGGGCCGACAATGACATGTATGGCCACATGAACAATGTGGTGCACTATCAACTGTTCGATACGGCCATCAATCAATGGCTGATCGAGGAAGGTCTGCTGGATCCGTTGGGTGGTGCGCTGGTCGGACTGGTGGTGGAGACCGGGTGCCGCTACCATGCCGAAGCAATGTTTCCGGACCGGATAACTGCTGGGGTTTCAGTGACCCGATTGGGTGGATCATCGGTGACCTACGCGATCGGTCTGTTTCGCAATGACGAGGAGACGGCTTTTGCCGACGGCAGCTTTGTCCATGTATATGTTGAACGCAGCTCGCGACGACCGGTCCAGCTCACCGACAACTGGCGGCGCAAACTTGCGGAGATCACACAATGAACCCGAATGATGAAACCAATATGGATGTCGAGACGCGTCTGGTTCGTCTTGAAGAACTGGTTGCGCACCAGCAGACAGCTATTGAGGATCTGTCCCGGCAATTGACCGAAAGATGGAAGCAATCCGAGAAATTGCGTAGCGAGTTTGCACGGCTCACCGATCGCTTTCAGGATATGGAAGACGCCGCCGACAGCCCGCCCGCCAATCAACCGCCGCCGCACTGGTAGGCTGCCGTCCCCGCCGAGATCAGGCCAGATTCAGACGCCATCGACGGAATAATCTGACCATCATGGTGACCGCCGCCTCTGAAAGAGGCTGCGCATCACTTGTCCGTCGGGATATAAGCAAATCGGTCAAAATCCGCCGTAATTACGCTGCCGGAGGTGTCGAATGCGGTCATTCCGACAAATGCACCAGTGAACGAGGCGTGTTCTCCCCGCCCGCCTTCATCGGAAATCACGCTGGCGTCGAGCACGGGGCCGACGCGCGTCCATTCCAAGCCTTCAACCTTGTAGAAGAACTGCAAATCCGCGCCATCAACACTCATGGCCAGATCAATCGGGCCATCTTCCGGCAAGGAAATCGGCTTTTCGAGCGGGAACTGCAGCTTTCCATCCGGCCAGTCACCGGGACAGCTCAGGACCGTCAACACTCGCCCAAGCTCTTCATGCCAAGTGACGGCCAGATAGTGGAACTTGTGCCGATTGTAATAGTGCACCAGACCGGCGGTCTGCTGAAAATTCCCAGGCGAAAAGGAGACTGTGGTCTCGGCGCGGAAGCTGAGATGTTCCTGCCGCCTGGCCACCAGAGACTGTTCGAACCAACTACCGATCGATTCGCGCGCATGAAGCCTCAACGCCGATCCTGTCATCGAGAACAACCGATCCGGATAGGGCGTCCTGAGCCATTGGAATTCCTCGAACAGCTTGTCGCCATTGAACTCACGATAGACGGGCTCAACCGGTAATTTTCGGCTTTCCGGGTCGGGGGCGTCCACTTCCAAAGCGGGGACAAGACCGCCCTGGGCCAAGCGCAACCAACCATCGTCACCCCATATGCATTTCTGCAGCGCGGTTTCGCGACCCAGTGGCGAGCGGCGGATATCCGGCAATGGCCGCGAGCAGAGATGAGTGTGGTAAACCTCGCCGTCCGGGGTCTCGACCATCTGACCATGACCGGCGCGCTGCAGCACAGCGTCCGGCGCATCCTTGGAGGTCATCAGAAATGTGTCGGGATGAAGCTCGTACGGGCCGAATAACGCTCGCGACCGCGCCATTGTGACGGCGTGGTCATAGCCGGTTCCGCCTTCGGCAACGGTGATGTAATACCAGCCATCACGCCTGAACAGATGCGCGCCTTCAACCAGACCATGAGGGCTGCCGCCGAATATGTTGACCGGTTCACCAATCAGTTTGCCAGCGCCGTGATCATATTCCTGCGCCAGGATGCCTGCGAAGGCCGGGTGTTTCGGGTTTCCACCAACCGAATCGGTGCGATGGTTCCAGACCATGTTGAGGAACCATTTGCGCCCGTCCTCATCATGAAACAGCGATGGGTCGAAGCCCGATGAGTTGATGTAGACCGGATCGGACCACGGGCCGGCGATGTCTTTCGCGGTAACGATGTAGTTGTGGGCATCCTTGAAATTGCCGTCGAGCCGTTTGACGTCGGTGTAGACCAACCAGAACAGCCGGTCAGCATAGGACAAGCACGGCGCCCAGATGCCGCAGGAATCTGGATTTCCACGCATGTCGAGCTGGCTGGCGCGATTGAGCGGACGGTCCGCGAGACGCCAGTTTACCAGATCCGTCGAATGATGGATCTGGACGCCGGGGTACCATTCGAAAGTGGATGTGGCGATGTAGTAGTCCGGTCCTGCCCGGCAGATCGAAGGGTCTGGATTGAAGCCGGGCAGGATCGGGTTTCTGATCATTTTCGCTTTGGTCCCTGGCTCTCGGAAGAAGCCGCCCAGAGATTGATATCGGCGTCACGCGCATAAGTGTCGATTTCGGTGAGTTCGGCCTCAGTGAAATCCTGATTATCGAGGGCACCAACGCAATCAATGATCTGCTGAGACCGGCTGGCACCGATCAGAGCCGACGTAACGCGGCCGCCGCGCAACACCCAGGCAAGCGCCATCTGCGCCAGCGTCTGGCCACGGCGTTTGGCAATCTCATTGAGGGCGCGGATGTTGTCGAGATTGCGCTTGTTAAGAAAGCCTGCATTGAGCGACTTGTCCTGCGCGGCACGGCTGTCTTCGGGAATACCGTTGAGATATTTGCCAGTCAGCATGCCTTGGGCCAGCGGCGAGAACACGATCGAGCCGATGCCCTCTTCGTCGAGCGTGTCGAGCAGGCCGTCATCCTCGACCCAGCGGTTGATCATCGAATAGCTCGGCTGGTGAATCAGGCACGGTGTTCCGAGCTGCTTGAGGATCGCGGCGGCTTCCTTCGTCCGCTTCGAGTTGTAGCTGGAGATCCCGGCATACTGGGCCCGGCCCGAGCGCACGATATGGTCAAGTGCCATCATGGTCTCTTCAAGCGGCGTATCGGGATCATAGCGGTGCGAATAGAAGATATCGACGTAGTCGAGGCCCATGCGCTTGAGGCTCTGGTCGCAGCTCGCAACAAGGTACTTACGGCTGCCCCATTCCCCGTAAGGACCGGCCCACATGCCGTATCCTGCCTTCGATGAGATGATCATCTCATCGCGCAAGCCATGGAAATCCGTCTTCAGGATTTCGCCGAAAGCGGTTTCGGCCGAACCAGGAGGCGGGCCGTAATTGTTGGCCAAATCGAAATGAGTGATCCCAAGATCAAAGGCGGTGCGGCACAATTCGCGCTTGAGTTCGTGCGGCGTATCACCGCCGAAATTATGCCAGAGCCCAAGCGAGATCGCCGGTAGTTTGAGGCCTGATCGGCCAGTGCGGCGATAGCTCATGGAGTCGTAGCGGTCGGATGCTGGTGTCCACATGGTTAGGTCTCTTTCTTGTTGAGGAGCGCGGCCGCCTCCTCAATTCCAAGCGGGGCCGGTTGCTCGCAGCTGGTGGTGGGGCGAATGAACTTGCCTGTTTCGCCAGATTCGAGGATTGCTGTCATAACGTCTACCACGTGGAGTGCAAATTCAAGGGAACAGCGGTGCGGCCGATTTTCCAGGATGGCGATTGCCATGTCGGCAAGGCCTGCGGTGCGGTAATTCGCCATCATGCCTTGATTGTGCTGCTGGTTGGGTACGCCGAGGGGATGATCCCAAGCCGGCAAGTCCCGACCTTCGCCATCTTGTCCGATCAGCTCGACCTCGCCGCCGAAGAAATTCGGATCGGGGACGATCAGGCTGGCTTCTGTTCCATAGAGTTCCATCGGGCGGTGGCCATGGGCTTTGACATCCCAACTGGCGCCAAGGGTGACAACCGCACCATTGGCAAATTCCAGGACAGCATGCACCGTGGTCGGAGTTTCAACCGTAATCATCTCGCCGTTCCGTGGCTCCGAGGTAATCTTGCGCTCAGGCGTTGGGATCGAAGACATTGCCGCGACCCGGACAACAGGGCCGATCAGCTGCACAAGATTGGAAATATAGTAAGGGCCAAGATCCAGGATTGGGCCGCCGCCGGGCTTGAAAAAGAAATCCGGATTGGGATGCCAATGTTCCATGCCGGGACTCAACACATGGCAGGTTCCACCGGTGATCCGGCCAGCCGCGCCGGTTTCAACCAGATGACGTGCCAGCTGATGCGCGCCGCCGAGGAATGTGTCGGGAGCCGAGCCAACCCGTAGACCCTTCTTTGCCGCTCTTTCGGCAAGATCCCGCCCCTCTTCAACGGAGAGAACGAAGGGTTTTTCCGAATAGACATGCTTGCCCGCATCAAGCACCTGAGCTGACACGGCATAATGCACCGCCGGCACTGTCAGATTGACAACCATGTCGATGTCATCGGCAGCGAGCAGATCATCAACGCTTTGAGCGCGGATGTCATATTCCGCAGCGCGCGCTTTGGCCGCCTCGGGATTGATATCGGCGCATGCGCGGATCTCAATGCCCTTGAACATTGGCGCGAGGCCGAGATAGGAGGTCGAGATATTGCCGCAACCGATGATGCCGACGCCAAGAACTTTCGTCATTTTCCCTCCTCCATCGCGCCGCGGCACCAGTCAAGGGATCGCGATGCGAACCGGCTGGCGTCAGATGGGTTGTCATGTTCCATGATGAACAGCTTGGCCGGGGCGCAAACCTTCAGTTCCCTGAACAGCGCTGCCCAGTCGACCGTGCCATGCCCGACATCGGCCCAGCCGTCTTCGTCCTCGGCCTCCCCTGCCGGGGCGATGTCCTTGACATGCACCGCTGTGATCTTGTCGCCGTGACGGGCAATCCAGTCCATCGCATCCGCACCACCACGAATGACCCAGGCAATGTCTGCTTCCCATTCCAGCTCCGGCGCGGCCTCAAACAGGATCTGCATCGGCACCGATCCATCGGTGAGTGGCGCAAACTCGAAATCATGATTGTGCCAGCCGAAGCCGTAGCCAGCAGCACGGATTTTTTCGCCAACAGCGCTCAGGCGCGCTGCAAATGCCTGCCAACCTGCCTTATCCGTGGGACGCATATCTGCGGCAATGTGAGGGCAGTAAATCCGCTTGATGCCAAGCGTCGAAGCGGTTTTAAAAACCGAGTTTATGTCGCCTTCCAACGCATCAATGGAGAAATGCCCCGACGGCATGGCCAGGCCGTGCTGATCCATCAGCTTGCGGAAAGATGATGGATCTTCATAGACCCCGCCGAAACCTTCGACATTCTTGTATCCGGCGCTGGCGAGCATCGTCAGGAGGTCCGACCAAGGCTGGAAATTGCGGGCGCTGTAGAGCTGAAACGAGAAATTCATCGGTTTGGACCTTCCTGTTTATGACTTGCCTGAATGTCGTCTGGTGTGCCTGTTTTCATCACTGACCGGAAGAAAACGGGCTCAATTGCTGCGGGTTTGAATGCACACAATCAAACCAAGAGATCTGACGTATCCCGTCAGAGCCTGAGTTCGGTCGCCACATCAAAGATCGATGCCTTGGCCGGATCGAACCCGATCCGGACTGTTTCCCCGGCGCGCAACACGCTTTGCCCGTCAACCCGGAAGCGAAACTCCTTGCCGTCCAATACAGCCCAAACGAGAGTGTCCGCTCCCATCGGCTCGACAACCTCGATTTCAACATCGGTGCTGAACGGTTCGCTGGCTGCGGCAGCGCCACAGGTTACATGTTCCGGCCTGATCCCGAAAACGGCTTTGTTTGGCCGATCGTCACGAACAAAGGGATATCGCGCCAACGGAATCTGTGTGGAGGCAAAACTGAAGGTGGATTCACCAGCGCCGGAAATTTCGCCTTCGACGAAATTCATACCAGGCGAGCCCATGAAGCCCGCGACATAGAGATTGACCGGACGGTTGTAAATTTCATTTGGCGTGTCGAGTTGCTGGATGATGCCGCTGCGCATGATAGCGATCCGGTCGGCCAGCGTCAGCGCCTCGATCTGGTCGTGGGTCACGTAAATCATGGTGTTCTTGAGCCGGTGATGCAGCCTCTTGATCTCAACCCGCAATTCCGCGCGCAGCTTGGCGTCGAGATTGGACAGCGGCTCGTCAAACAGGAACACATCAACGTCGCGCACCAGGGCGCGTCCGATGGCAACACGCTGACGTTGACCGCCGGACAATTGCGCCGGCTTGCGCTGAAGCAGCGGTTCGATCTGCAACACTTCAGCTGCGCGGGCGATCCGCTTGGCGATCTCATCCTTCGGCATGCGGGCATTCTTCAGGCCGAATGCCAGGTTTCCTTCGACCGACATCTGCGGATAAAGCGCATAGGACTGAAACACCATGCCGATGCCGCGTTCGCTCGGTTCGGACCAGGTGACGTTGTTGCCGCCGATAAAGATCTGACCGTCAGATATGTCGAGCAAACCGGCGATGCAGTTGAGCAGCGTTGACTTGCCACAGCCCGACGGCCCGAGAAGAACCAGAAACTCGCCTTCGTCGATGTCGATGTTGAGCGATTTGAGAACTTCAAGAGATCCGAATTTCAGACTCAGATCACGGATCGATACACTGGTCACGATAGTTACCCTTTCACCGCACCGGCTGCGATGCCGCGCACAAATAGTTTCCCGGAGACGAAATAGATGAACAGGGGAACGAGCCCGGTGATGATGGTCGCGGCCATATTCACATTGTACTCCTTCACCCCCTGAACCGAATTGACGATGTTGTTGAGCTGAACCGTCATCGGGTAGACGTCAGGCTTGGTGTAGACCACGCCAAAAAGGAAATCGTTCCATATGCCGGTGATCTGGATGATCATTGCGACGACGAAAATCGGCAGGCTCATCGGCAACATGATCTTGAAATAGATACCCCAGAAACCGGCGCCGTCGACGCGGGCTGCCTTGAACAACTCTTCCGGCACGGAGGTGAAATAGTTGCGGAACAGCAGCGTCAGGATCGGCATGCCGAAGATAGTATGCACCAGGATGAGACCCCAAAGCGTGCCATAGATCCCCAGTTCGCGCAGCAGGATCACCATCGGGTAGAGCATCACCTGATAGGGAATGAAAGCGCCGAAGATCAGGATGGTGAAGAAGACATCCGCACCCTTGAAGCGCCAGTTGGCCAGCGCATAGCCGTTCACCGAGGCAATGGCGATCGACAGAATGACCGATGGCACGGTGATCCGCACCGAGTTCCAGAACCCGCGCGACAGGCCATCGCAATTGAGACCCGTACAGGCCGTTGCCCAGGCCTTCACCCAGGGCTCGAAGGTGATCTCAACCGGCGGGGCAAAGATGTTTCCAAGCCGGATTTCGGGCATGCCCTTGAGCGAGGTGACAATCATCACGTAGAGCGGCAGCAGATAGTAGATCGAGACCAGCAGCAAGGTTCCGTAGATGAAGACGTTGCGCGGAGAAATGTTGCGTTTCGGCTTGGCGCCGCGCGGGCCATCCACGAGAGCGGTCGATCTGGCAGGCCGTGTGTCGAGATTGGTCAGGTCAGTCATGCTGGCGCCCTCCAAATTCCAAGTAGGCCCAGGGGATCAGGACGATGAGAACCGCTAGCAGCATCATCGTCGAGCCAGCGAAGCCCTGGCCGAGATTTTGCGAAAGGAACATGGCATCATAGACATATTTTGCCGGGACTTCGGACGCGATGCCCGGCCCTCCCGATGTCTGGGCGACGACGAGATCGTAGAGTTTAACGATGCCCGACGCGATGATGACCAGGGTGGTGACAAAGACCGGCCGCATCATCGGAATGACGATGAAGAGGTAAGTTTTCCAGGCCGGGATGCCGTCGACACGCGAGGCCTTCCAGATGTCTTCGTCGATGCCACGCAGGCCTGCCAGCATGAGGCACATGATCAGACCGGTGCCTTGCCAAAGACCGGCGATCAGAATGCCGTAAATGACAATTTCCTGCTGGTTGAGCGGGTCAAAGGAAAAGCTTTCCCATCCCATCGAGCGAATCACCTTCTGAATGCCGAAATCTGGATTGAGAATCCACTGCCAGACCAGGCCAGTCACAATGAATGACAGGGCGAAAGGATAGAGCATGATTGTGCGAAAGGTGTTTTCGAAGCGGATTTTCTGATCCAGCAAAGCTGCGAGAACAAACCCGATAACAAGAGAGAATATCAGCGAACAAAACCCGTAGATGAACAGATTCTCGATCGCGATCATCCATTTAGAGCTCGACCAAAGGCGTTCATATTGATCGAGGCCAATGAAGTTGGCCTTCGGCAGCAGCTTGGACTTGGTGAACGAGAAGATGACCGTCCAGATGGTTCCGCCCATGAACACCACGAGGGCTGTCAGGATCATCGGAATTGCGGCAATCTTGGCTGCCTTGTTGCGAAATAGGCGTATGGGACGCTGCGCAGCCGCAGGCGTGCTGGTCATGGTCATCGACGATCTCCCGTGACTGATGACCGCCGGCCCGCTTCAGCGGCCCGGCGGCGCGATCAATATCTTGATCAGTCGGCGTCTTCGACGATAGCGACGTAGCGCTTGTGGGCATCTTCCGGAGTGATGCTCTTGTCGTTCAGGAACTCAACCATGAGATCGTTGAACTGCGTCTGGGTATCAGCCGAGAACACCATGTCACCGGATGGCAAGAGATTGCCGGTGGCGAGGATTTCCAGGCCCTTTTTCATGCAGTCATTGGCAGCAGCAAGATCGATATCGCCGCGGATTGGAAGCGAACCCTTTTTAAGGTTGAAAGCAACCTGGGCCTGCTTCGAGATCATCATCGATGCCAGCTCAAGCTGTGCTGCAGCTTTTTCCGGATCCTTCAGTTTCGGGAAATAGAAAGCATCGCCACCGGTCGAGAGATACTCGTGAACGCCAAGACCCGGAAGGCAGGTGTAGTCTTTGCCGGCCATCTGATTGGCGACCTGGAATTCACCCTGTGCCCAGTCGCCCATAATCTGGCCGCCTGCGGTACCGGTGATCACCATGTTGGTGGCCTGGTTCCAGTCCTGCACGTTTGAGCCATCGGCCATATTGCGGGCATCGCCCATGGCCTGGAAGACCTTGGCCATCTCCGGACCGCTGGCTGCTGCGACGTCCTTATCCAGGTTGACCTGCTTCCACAGATCAAGACCGCCGACACCGATCTGGACAGCGCCAAAGAGCAGGTTCGACTGCCAGGGCTGCTGACCAAGAGCAAGCGGCTGGACACCGGCTTCACGCAGCTTCGGCGCGGCGGCGACATATTCAACCCAGTTCGTGGGAACAGCAACGCCGGCCTTCTCGAAGGCGGCATGGGACAGCCAAAGCCACTGCGGCGAATGGATGTTGACGGGAACGCAATAGATGCGGCCATCCTTGGTGCAGCTTTCGAGCAGGCTTGGCGGATTGACGATGTCTTTCCAGCCTTCCTTCTCGGCCAGTTCGGTCAGATCGAGCATCAGGCCGGCTTCAATCAGTTCTTCTGCCTGACGACCGTGATTGAACTGGGTGGCTGCCATCGGGTCGCCGCCAGTGATCCGCGAGATCATGACCGGGCGAGCAGTGCCGCCGCCGCCGGCGATGGCGCCATCGACCCATTTATTGCCGGTTGCGTCAAACGCTTTGGCGAATTCGGCGACAGCCGCCGCCTCGCCGCCGGATGTCCACCAATGGGTGACTTCCAGATCCGTGGCGTTGACTGATGTCGAGAGTGCCAGAGCGGATGCACCAGCGAGAAATAGCTTGAACGTGTTCATCGAGTTCCCTCCCAGGAATGTTCCTCCTCCCGGCCTCGTTGCTCTCCCGCAGCGGTCCGGGCCCATCGGTGTCCTCACACCGTTTCAATCGATTACAATGGCAATGAAAATGCCGCACTGCAATCGATTACATAAAGGTTGACCCTGATGAGATTTGGAGTCAAGTCATATTTGCGGACGACACTTCACCAACGTTTTGCAGAACCAGGAATGCAGCTGACAATGGAACAAAAAACACCCAAAATCACTGATGTCGCAAGACTCGCAGGGGTCTCCACCGCGACCGTAAGCAGGGCGTTGAGCAAGCCGGAAACCGTTGCGGAATCAACACGTAATACAGTTCTCGCCGCCGCAGAAAAGACCGGGTACAGGGTCAATCTCTCGGCTCGAAATCTCAGACGCCAGCGTACCGGCGCAATCGTGGTTCTGGTGCCTAATCTGGGCAATCCGTTTTTCTCGGAGATTCTCGCAGGGATCGAAACAGCTCTGTCAGAAGCCGATATCAACATGCTCGTCGTCGACACGCGTCAGGCCCATATGAAGCCTCAGCTGGTTATCGAGTATCTGCACGCGAGCCGGGCCGACGGCATCATCGCGTTGGATGGTTCTCTGCCTGACGCCATTCTCTCGGTCGCCAGTTCCGGCACCGGAGCACCCCCGATCATCTTCGCCTGTGAATGGACCCCGAACGGCGATTTTTCATCAGTGCGGGCCAATAATGCCCACGGCAGCGCGCTGGCAATTTCGCATCTCGTTGAACTTGGGCATCACAAGATCGGGATCGTCACCGGACCAGAGGACAATGTGCTGACCCACACCCGAAGCGAAGGTGCCCTCAAAGAGATGGCAGCTCATGGCTTCGCGCTGGACCCGTCACACCTTTTCTCGGGCGATTTCAGCCTTGATGCCGGCGCTCGCGCGGCCCAGGCGTGGCTTGAGCTTGAGCAACGCCCCAGCGCGCTGTTTTGCCAGTCAGATCTGATGGCTTTCGGTTTCATCTCGGAGCTGGCACGGCACGGCATCTCGGTTCCCAACGATGTCTCGGTGGTCGGGTTTGATGATATTGCCATCGCCCGCCGATTTATTCCCGCACTCACGACCTTGCGTCAGCCGCGCGACAAGATCGGATCGTGTGCGGCACAGATGCTCATCAACCATATCCAGACAAGTTCCCGTTTGGCAATCGAGACAAAAATACTTGAGGTGGAGCTGATCGTAAGGGATAGCACCAAAGCGTTTGCCGGTTGAAATATCGGAAAATTCCTTATATAAGAGATTATTGATGTTAACGGGACGGAATACCGGAAATGCTTGACGCACAGGACATGCTCGAAATGGAGCCGCGCATGAGCGAAGCGGCGAAGCTGATGGAGATGCTGTCACAGCCGGTACGCCTGCGAATTCTGTGTATCCTGCTTGATGGTGAGCAAAGTGTGCTGAAACTGGCGGATATGGCTGGCCTGTCACAGCCGGCAATGTCACACCATTTGCGCAAGTTGCGCGATGCTGATCTGGTCAACACCAGACGCGAAGCCCAGACCATCTACTATTCGCTGAAGGGCAAGGAAGTCGCCGCCGTCCTTGGGGTTTTGCACGGTCTTTACTGCAACACATCCGGCGAAGCCGCTTCCTAACCCCGCTGACGTTCAAATCTACCTTGTTCATCAGGCTTGCGGCGCAACAGGAGCGTTCGCTTCACATACCCATCTGGTCTTAGAGGAAGTCAATCTGGCTTTACGCCCCGGTCTTGACATTTGATCGGCTGCGCGGTCCGTTCAACTTGCAGGCGCTGTTGGAGATGCGCCGGATAAAGATTGAGCGTGTTGCAGCCGGAACAACGGGTCGGCACGTATCCGGGAGGATGAATGAACCAGACCAGCAGGGCTCCAAGCGCGGCTGACGGTAAGACCGAAATTCGCAAAACCACCTGTTACATGTGCGCCTGCCGTTGCGGCATCGATGTCCATATGGCGGAAGGCAAGGTCCGCTATATCGAAGGCAACCGAGATCACCCGATCAACAAGGGAGTGCTCTGCGCCAAGGGTTCGGCGGGGATCATGCAGCACTATTCGCCGGCACGGCTGAAGAAGCCGCTGCTCAGGACCGGCGAACGCGGCTCCGGCGAATTCAAGGAAATCGAATGGGACGAGGCTCTGGGCCTCGCGACAGAATGGCTCGGCGAAGTTCGCCGTACCGATCCGCGCAAGCTGGCCTTCTTCACCGGCCGCGACCAGAGCCAGTCGATGACCGGCTGGTGGGCGCAACAATACGGCACACCGAACTACGCAGCCCATGGCGGATTTTGCTCGGTCAACATGGCCGCAGCCGGCATCTACACGATGGGCGGAGCGTTCTGGGAGTTCGGTGCGCCTGATTGGGAGAAGACCGAATTGTTCATGATATTCGGCGTTGCCGAAGATCATGATTCCAATCCAATCAAGATGGGTCTGGGCAAGCTCAAGGAGCGCGGCGTCAAGGTGATCGGCGTCAACCCGGTCCGCACCGGCTACAATGCGATTGCCGACGAATGGCTCGGCATCACGCCGGGCACTGACGGGTTGCTGATCCTGGCGCTGGTACACGAACTGATGCGCGCCGGCAAAATCGATGTCGACTACCTGATCCGCTACACCAATGCACCCTGGCTGGTGATCGACGACCCCGACGGTTCCGGTCACGGCCTTTTTGCGCGCGACGAAGACGGCACGCCGCTGGTGGCCGAACGGAAGAGCGGCAAAGCCACATCCTCAGCCACGCCGGGGATCAAACCGGCCCTGAAAGGCCGTTTCGAATTGCCGGATGGGCGCCACGCCACACCGGTGTTTGAGCTGCTTGCGCAAAAATATCTTGATCCGCAATACGCGCCCGCTGAGGTCGCTGGGCGAACCGGAATCAAGGCGGAAACCATCATCCGCATCGCCGTCGAAATCGCCGAGGCCGCGTTCGAGCGCGAAGTGATCATCGAGCAGCCCTGGACCGACATGAAGGGCGAGCGCCATGAGCGGATGATCGGGCGTCCCGTGGCGTTTCACGCCATGCGCGGCATCTCGGCGCATTCCAACGGCTTCCAGACCTGCCGCGCGCTGCATCTGCTGCAGATCCTGGTCGGCTCGATCGATTGCCCCGGCGGTTTCCGCTTCAAGCCGCCTTACCCGCGACCGGTTGCGGGCCAACCTCGACCGCATGGCGGGGCTTGCGCCGACACGGCATTGGCAGGACCGCATCTGGGCTATCCGCGCGGGCCGGAAGATTTGTTGTTGGAAGCCGATGGCGAAACAGCACAGCGCATCGACAAGGCGTTTTCCTGGGATGCGCCACTTTCAGCGCACGGCATGATGCACATGGTCATTTCCAATGCCCATGCGCGCGATCCCTACGGCATCGACGTGCTGTTCATGTACATGGCCAACATGGCGTGGAACTCGTCGATGAACACGACGTCGGTCATGGATATGTTGACCGACAAGGACGAGAACGGCGACTATGTGATCCCGAAGATCATCTATTCGGACGCCTATTCCTCGGAAATGGTGGCGTTTGCCGACCTGATTCTGCCCGACACCACCTATCTGGAGCGGCATGACTGCATTTCGCTGCTCGACCGGCCGATCAGCGAACCCGAAGCGCTGTGCGATTCAATCCGCTGGCCGGTGGTTGAGCCCGACCGGGATGTGCGCGGTTTCCAGAGTGTGCTGCTCGATCTCGGCGCCCGGCTGAAACTGCCGGGCATGGTCGATGAGAATGGCGCGCCGGTCTACACCGATTACGCCGACTATATCGTCAATCACCAGCGCAAGCCGGGCATCGGGCCGCTGTCAGGCTGGCGCGGCGAAGACGGCGATCAGACCGGGCGCGGCAAGCCCAATCCGGACCAGCTCAAGCGCTACATCGAAAATGGCGGATTTTCGCAGGTGCATGTGCCGGCGGAAGCGCATTATTTCAAACACGCCAACCGGGCCTGGAGCGACTGGGCGATTGAAAAGGGCCTGCAGGACGGGCCGGTGGAAAACATTTTTCAGCTTTATCTTGAACCCTTGCGCAAGTTTCAGCTCGCCGCCGAAGGCAAGATCAAGCCGGTGCCGCCGGAACATCATCGCGCGCGGATCAAGTCTTGTTTCGATCCGCTGCCGACCTGGTATCCGCCCTTTGCGGACGACGGATTGAATGAGGACGCCTACCCGCTGCACGCCATCACCCAGCGGCCGGCGGCGATGTATCATTCCTGGGGCTCGCAGAATGCCTGGCTCAGGCAGATCCACGGCGAGAACGCGCTCTATGTGCCGGGCGATGTATGCGACCAACAGGGACTTGAGACTGGTGATTGGGCGCTGGTGTCCTCGCAATCGGGTGAAATCCGGGTCAAGATTGCCCGCATGGATGCAGTCAACGGCTCGACGCTGTGGACCTGGAACGCCATCGGCAAGCGCTCCGGCGCCTGGTCGCTCGACACCGATGCGCCGGAGGCGACGCGCGGGTTCCTGCTCAACCATCTGATTGACGAGTTGCTGCCGCCAAAGGGCGATGGCCGCCGCTGGGCCAATTCCGACCCGATCACCGGTCAGGCTGCCTGGTTTGATTTGCGCGTGGCGATCCGCAAGGACCCCGATCAAACCACCGAAAAAAGCCTGCCAGATCCACGCGCGCAGACAAGCCCGGTGGGATCGCCGCCGGAAAATGTGCGTTTCGGAAAGGAGGCTGCGGAATGACCAGTCTTCCAGCGACCACTGATAAACGGCTCGGCCTCGTCATCGATCTCGACACCTGCGTCGGCTGTCATGCCTGTGCGGTCAGTTGCAAGGAATGGAACACCAGTGCCGGGGCCTCGCCGCTGTCCGATGTCGATGCCTATGGCGCCGATGTGTCAGGCGCCTGGCTGAATCGGATCCACACCTTCGAGGTAACGCCGGAGAATGCGCCGGCTCAGATCGTGCATTTCCCCAAATCCTGCCTGCATTGCGACGATGCGCCCTGCGTCACCGTGTGCCCGACCGGCGCCAGCTACAAGCGGTCCGAGGACGGCATTGTGCTGGTCGACGAGGACATGTGCATCGGCTGCGGTCTCTGCGCCTGGGCCTGTCCCTATGGCGCGCGGGAAATGGATCCGGTCGAAAACGTGATGAAGAAATGCACCCTGTGCGTCGACCGGATCTACAGCGAGACCTTGGCTGAGGAGGACCGGATACCGGCCTGTGTGCGCACATGCCCTTCAAGCGCCCGGCACTTTGGCGATTTCAATGACCCGGCCTCCAATGTCTCGCAACTGGTGGCCGAGCGCGGCGGCATCGACCTGATGCCTGAAATGGGCACGCACCCGATGAACAAATATTTGCCGCCGCGTCCGAAGACCACCAGCCAAACCGCCCGACCGACACCTCCTGCCCGAATGGACATGCCGAAAGCCGACGGGTTTTTGGGCTGGCTCGACGCGGCGCTCGACAAACTCGGATAAACGATCATGCATCCTGCCGTTTCCGTCATCTTTTTCACTGTCGCTTCCGGCTCCGGGTTTGGCATAATTTTCCTGCTCGGGCTGGGGTTTCCTGTCGGAGGCGGAGCGGGGCGCGCATTTTTTGTGTCGCTTACCGGTGGTGGCCTCGCGGTAGCAGGACTTTTGGCATCGACGTTTCATCTGGGGCATCCTGAACGGGCCTGGCGGGCGTTGAGCCAATGGCGCTCCAGCTGGTTGTCCCGGGAAGGCATTGCCGCGATCATCACATTGGTTCTGTTCGGGATCTATGCGCTTGTCTGGATGATCACCGGTGCGCGGCCACCAATACTGGGGCTGCTGGTGGCTCTAGGTGCCGCCACAACGGTGTTCACCACGTCGATGATCTACGCCCAGCTTAAAACCGTTCCGCAATGGCAAAGCCCGCTTACACCCGTTGTCTATCTGGGTTTCGGACTCGGCTCCGGCTGGCTGCTGGCATCGGGGTTTGGCAATCATCAATCGCCCGAACTCTGGGGCATTGTGCTGGTTGGTCTGGCCTGGGCGGCAAAATGGATGTGGTGGGCACGGGCTGGACGCGCGCGGCTTTCAGATGCCGGTTCAACACCGGAAACAGCGACCGGGCTTGGCTTTATCGGCAAGGTTCGGTTGCTCGAACGTCCGCACACCGGCGAGAATTATCTGACCCGCGAGATGGTTCACCGTATCGGGCGCAAGCACGCTCGCAGGCTGCGTCTGCTGGCGCTGCTTTTTGGCGGCGTTTTGCCCATCATCATTCTTGCGCTTATTGCCCTGACCGGAGCCCCGGCGCTGCTCAATCTGGCTGCAGCGCTATCCATGATCATCGGGCTGCTGGCGGAACGCTGGTTGTTCTTCGCCGAGGCCGAGCATGCGGTTTCGCTGTATTACGGGCACCGCTGACCAATGCATGCCACGTTCAAATGGATTCATTTGAAACATAACGTAAATGCATCATTTCAAAGCATTACAGCGTCCTTTGCGCATCCAATCGCATGCGGTGTATCAGCCTTACTTGATCTGCCCGGCTTCGCGATAATACCTCTCGGCGCCCGGGTGCAGTGGAATACCGATCCCGTTCAGAGCTGTTTGCCTGACAACCGATTTGCCCTTGGCATGGCCGACGTCGAGCAATCGCCGGCTGTTGTCATTCCACAGTGCCTTGGTGATCTCGTAGATCAATTCATCGCTCTGATTGGCGCTGGTCAGCCATTGCGCGCCAACGGCAATGGTGTCGACGCCCGAAACATTTTCATAAACTCCGTCCGGGATCTGATCCCGGGAAAAGAAAGAATACTCGATCAGCAACTTGTCCACTTCAGGACCGGCTACAGGTACCAGAACCATTTCTGTGCTCGAGGCAAGCTCCGCAAGTGTGCGCGTCGGATAACCGCCAACAAAGAACAACGCATCGAGCGTTCCATTGCGGATAGCGTCGGCTGCCGGTCCCGGCTGGAGGTTTTCGACGATTATATCGGCCTCAGAAAGACCGAAGGCCTCAAGAATCAGACTGGCATCCGCGTAAGTGCCGGAATCAAGCTCATCAAGCGAGACCCGTTTGCCTTTTAGATCCTTGACAGAAGTTATGCCCGAGGCTCTGGAGGCCACCAGATGAATATGTTCGGGATAGAGCGCCGCGATGACGCGCAGATCACGCATCGGCTCCTGGCCTTCAAAAGTGCCGGTTCCGGAATAGGCCCAGTAGGCCACATCCGACTGGGAAAAACCCGAGCTCAAATCGCCGGCGATCATGGCGCTGACATTAGCAACAGAGCCGTGTGTTGACTGGGCAACAGCCACCAGACCCGGAACGCCGCAAGACCCGCCTTCATCGCATCCGAGAGAACCGGGTGGATTGGAGATCGCGTTGACGATCGTGCCGGCAAGCGGAAAATAGGTTCCCCCGACCCCGGCCGTCCCGATTGTGAAGTACTTCAGATCCTCTGCCTGGACCCCAGCTGCACTCACAATCATGGCAACCGAAACCGCGACCGCTTTTGCTGCACGCAACAGCGCAGATTTCCAAAGTCTCATTGGTTTTCCCCTCACCTGAAAACTGGCCTTGTGTAACCCGCCAGTGTGCCCTCAGCCGCGGCTTGATCGCCGATTGTCTTGAGGTGAGCGCAAAGTCGCGGTTTCGCGTGTCAAAGTCAAAGCCTTGCGTCAACAAAGACGCAAGGCCGGAAGAGGCTCAATCTTCCAGCGTGCCATCACGGGCAGATGGTGAAGCAGCATCGCCGACCAGCTTGAGCAGATCATCGCCCATGCGGATGAACCGGCGCATTCGCCGGGTCAGCACAAACGCCGCCTGCGGTGCATGCACAGCAACCGTGCCACCGGCTTCGCCCGGCCGGGTGACAATTTCTGCCACCAGCTGGCCAGCTTCGACCCGCTCACCTGGGCGAACATGGAACAGGATGGTGCCGCCAACCGGTGCCCGGACCATCTCCACATTGCAAATCTGTTTGGCAATAATATTGGAGCGGAGTTGTGCCGGCTTGGCAGTTTCATCAGCGATGACGCCACGCATTTTGAGAAACCTGTAGAGGCCTTCCGCATCCTTGCGGGCAAGGGCCGGATCGACATCGAGCTGACCGCGAAGTTCGACAGTTGTGACGCACAGACCGCTGAAATTACCGTCGACGGCTTTGGCGCTCATCCGGGCGAAGGCGGCCTCCTCGAAGGCGCAGTCAGAGCCAACGCTCCAAAGAACCGCCGCCTCGACATCAAGGCAAGCAGCAAGATCGGACATTTCCGGCCACAGCGGTTCGGGAATGTAGAGATACTGCACACCTTCATCATCGCAATGAAGGTCCAGCACAATCGGGTGATTGTCAGCCAGCTCCAGCAGGCGGCTTTTGAGCCGGAGTTCTGCAAACACCGGTGATGATGCTGCATGGAGCGTGCGCACACCGTTTTCATCGGGGATTGGAAAATCGCGATTGAAATTGGTCCGGGTTCCCGTGGAAAACCGCCCCATATGCTGGCTGAACAAATGTTGCGCAGCACCGATTGGATTGGCTTGCGGCACCAAAGTCAGTGAGCCGAGCAGCCGGCCTTCGGCTTCAGCTTTAACGAGCTCCGGGATCAGATAATGCAATGCCGCCGGGCCGGGCCGTTCATCGGCATGCAGGCCTGCCTGGATATAGACACTGGGCGCGGAACTGTCAGACCCGGTCAGCCTGTGAACGATCAGCTCATAGGCACTACCCGGAGTTTCACCGGCAATGGTTTCGATTTCGGTTTTCATCTCTTACACCTTGGGATTGGGAGCCGCAGTCAGCTGATATCTAAACGCGCCGGGCCTTTATGTCGTTGAGAATTTCACGGGCCGCGTTGTGGCCGGGCACACCTGTGACGCCGCCACCGGGATGGGTTGAGGAACCGCACATGTAAAGCCCCTTGAGCGGCGCACGATAAGCGCCGTAACCCAACACCGGACGAGCCGAGAACAGTTGGTTGAGGCTGAGCTTGCCATGGAAGATATCACCGCCGACCAGCGACAATTTGCGCTCGAGATCCAGTGGCGAAAGCACCTGCCGCCCGATCACGCTCTTGGCGAACCCCGGCGCATGGCGATCCACCGTGCCAATCATCAGATCGGCGACGGCCTCCTTGTGGTCATCCCAGGACGAGCCACCGTGAAAACCATCCGGCAATTGCGGCGCGACATGCTGGCAGAACAGGCTCGCCACATGCTTGCCCTCGGGCGCAAGCGTCGAATCCAGCGTCGAGGGAATCAGCATTTCGACAATCGGTTTGCTCGACCAGCCATGGGCGCGGGATTCGAGATAGGCGCGATCCATGTAATCCAGCGACGGCGCGATGATGATACCGGCGCTCAAATGATCGCCTGCTTCGGGCCGGGCGGTGAAGGTCGGCAGCGTGTCGAGCGCCACATTCATCCGGAAGGTGCCGGAGCCGCTCTGCCAATAGCCGATGCGACGGCGGAAATCCTCGGGCAAGGGTGCCGCTTCAAGCAGATCTGCAACAAGCAATTGCGGATGGATGTTGGAGACAACGAGATCGGCCTCGATGCGCTCTCCATCTTCGGTGATGACCGCACTGACATCGGTTTTGCCGGTTTCGATCCGGGCGACCGGTGTACCGGTTTTCACCACCACGCCCTTTTCCTCGCAAGCCTTGCGCATAGCCTCGGTAATTGCGCCCATGCCGCCAATGGCATGGCCCCAGACGCCCTGTTTGCCGTTCACTTCACCAAAATAGTGATGCAGCAGAACATAGCCGGTACCGGGCGTCAGCGGACTGGTCCAGTTGCCAACGATGCCATCAAAACCGAACAATGCCTTGATCGGATCACTCTCGAACCAGCGATCAAGAATTTCGGCGGCGGAGCAGGTGAAGAGATCGAGCACATCGCGCCGCGCATCGAGCGACAATTCGGCAAACTGGCGTCCCAGCGAGGCGGCCTTGAGCAGTTCCGGCAGGGCCGTCAGCCAATTGCCCTCGGTGACATTGGGCGGAGTACGCAACAACAGATCGCGCAGCACATTGGCGGCGTTTTCGAGCATCCGGTCAAAGCCGTCGAGCGCCTCGGCATCGCGGGTCGAAAATTGCGCCACCGAGGCCTTGGTTCGACCTGGCCCTGCCTCCAGCGCACGACCGTCCGGAAGCGGGAGAAAATTGCCCATGCGGCGTTCGACGATTTTCAACCCGTGCCGATGAAGATCAAGATCTGCAATCACCTTCAGATTGAGCAACGACACCGTGTAGGAGGCCACAGAATTGCGAAAACCCGGATGAAACTCCTCGGTGATGGCAGCGCCGCCGACAGTATCGTTTTTTTCGAGAATGGTGACCTTGTGCCCGGCTGCTGCCAGATACCAGGCGCAAACCAGCCCGTTGTGGCCGCCGCCAATGATTACCGCATGCTTCATGTCTTATGTCCTGCTTCGAATGGCGCCATTCTGCAACGGGAGCAAAGCCCGGCGCAATGGTTCGCGCAAGCAGACACAGGTGGCCATTTGCCGCTTCCTGACTATTTCGCGGGGAATCTCTTGTCCGCAATCCTGTCGACCACCTCGGTAGGCAGATCAGTCATGAATTTCAAATGCAGGCCATCGTCGGAACGATCAACCACGGCACAGGGAAATTTCGCTTCCAATCCCTCAAGGACGAAATAGACGAAATCAGGAATCGGCTCTGAGAGAATGCGGCAGACGTGACAGCCACTTTCGGAGATATTGTCCATCCTGCAGGACTGCGACGAGTAACCGCGAACCCCGTGACGCAAGTAATAAACGGTGCCCACCTTATTGGTTTGCCGGCGCGTTTTTTCGCGCCTGTCCTCATCCGGTAGACGCGACAAATAATTCTTGGAAGCGCTCAATGTCTCTTCCCCTATGTATTAAAAATTTACCTATAGAATTTGGCGGGTTAAATTTGAGTATAGTTGTGAAGGAAATCCCTAAGAAAGAATTCAATTGGACAGTGTTCGCCTTTCTCTCCAACGCGTGTGATTTCGCGCTCGGGTCCCTTCGGTTTAAAGCCCGCACTTGACGCAGGCTACAGTATGGTGCGCATTCGGGAATGCCTTCAGTTATGGATGATTCGCCCACAAACGCCGCAGAATTCACAGTCAGTGAACTGTCCGGCTCTATCCGACGGACTGTCGAAGATGCCTTCGGCAACGTGCGCGTGCGCGGCGAAATTTCAGGCTATCGCGGGCCGCACTCTTCCGGCCATGCCTATTTCTCACTCAAGGATGACAAGGCCCGTATCGAGGCGGTGATCTGGAAAGGTGTGTTCTCACGGCTCAAGCACCGCCCTGAAGAAGGAATGGAGGTGATCGCCACAGGCAAGATCACCACCTATGCCGGATCATCGAAATACCAGATCGTCATCGAGGCGATCGAACCGGCAGGCGCCGGCGCGTTGATGGCGCTGATCGAGGAACGGCGGCGCAAGCTGGCCGCTGAAGGCCTGTTTGACGAGGCGCGCAAGCAATTGCTGCCCTATATGCCGATGGTGATCGGCGTGGTGACATCACCGACAGGGGCGGTGATCCGCGATATTCTGCACCGGATCGAAGACCGGTTTCCTGTCCATGTGATCGTCTGGCCGGTCCGGGTTCAGGGCGACACGTCGGGCGAGGAAGTGTCACGCGCCATCAACGGGTTCAACGCGCTTGGTACAGACGGTCCAATCAGACGGCCCGACCTGATCATCGTGGCGCGCGGCGGCGGCAGCCTGGAAGATCTCTGGGGTTTCAATGACGAAGCGGTGGTGCGCGCGGCGGCGGATTCCGACATCCCGCTGATCTCTGCGGTCGGGCACGAGACTGACTGGACATTGATCGATCATGCCAGCGACCGGCGCGCGCCGACGCCGACGGGTGCAGCCGAAATGGCGGTGCCGGTAAAGGCTGACCTGGAAGCCCATCTGGCGACACTGGCAGCGCGGCTCAAATCCGCCCAGTCACGCACGCTCGACCGCCGGCGCGAAGCCGTACGGGGTCTGGCAAGGGCTTTACCGACACTCGACAGCGTGCTGGCGCTGCCCCGGCAACGGCTGGACCGGTCCGCGCAGTCCCTCGGCCGGGCACTTGAACTCAACACCGCCAACCGCCGCCGGCGGTTCGAGCAACAGGCTGCACGGGTTACTCCGGTGGCTCTGGTCTCGGCCATCCGCGAGAAACATCAAACCGTTCGCGACAAGATCGCCCGCATGGACCGGGTGCAGGAACGCCGCATCGATGCACTGCGATCACGGCTGGAACGCCATGCGCAAATTCTTGCCGCGGTTCCACGCCGGATCACAGACATTCATGCGCGTGGCAAGGATCGCATCACAGACCTTGCCCGCAGAAGCGACAGCGCACTGACCCTGATGCTCGACCAGCGCAAACGCGGACTCGACGCCCAAGCGCGGATGCTGCAGTCGCTATCCTATCATAGCGTGCTGGGGCGCGGTTTCGCAGTAATCCGCGATTCCGACCGCAAGGTTCTGGCGCGGGCCGCTGCGGTTGATGCAGGCACCATGCTGGCCATCGAGTTTTCCGACGGTGAAGTTTCGGCGCTGGCCAACAGTTCCGATCAACCGATTTCCAAACCCAAAAAACCGGCTCGTGCGAAAGTCACCAAGCCAGCGGAACCGGGCCAAGGCGACCTGTTTTAGGACTTCCCTCGAAACTAGTTAGCCGACGATCAATTTTGCCGCCTCCTGGCCGGAAAGATAGGCGCCGTGCACCGTCGCAGGGTGTTCTACATGAGCAGCTTCTCCGGCAAAGACCAGACGGCCGCCCCAATCGGCGCCTGCGAGCGCCTGACGGGTTTTTCGGCCTGTGCCAACTGCCGCAAACGAATATGCCCCCATGGCATAGGGATCCTTGCCCCACCGGCTGATCTGGACCGCCACCGGATCAGGCACCGCGGGGCCAAATATCGATTTGAGCACCTGCATTGCCTGATCAACAGTTGCACTATCATCCATCGTCTCGATTTCGCGGGCAGGGTCGCCCACGTTAAATCCCATCAGCACCGGTTTTCCGCTGATCTTGCTCAGTGACAGCCATTCGGACCAGTAGCCGTCCTTTTCACCCAGATAGCTGAAAACGTCGCTGCTTTCGGGCCAGAACACACGATCAAAACGCAGGCAGCATTTGTTCATCAGCCCCATGCCAAGCGACTTGATTGCAGCGGCTCTTTTCCGGCTCAAGGGATGACTGAATTCGATCTGTTTGGTCTTCAACACCCCTAAAGGCACAGTCACCAGCACATGGCGCGGCTGATAGGAGCTTCCAGTGCTTGTGGTCAACTGTGCTGCTTTGCCAGTCTTCTCGATCCGAGCCACCACCTCACCGGTTCTAACGTCCAGCCCTTGAGCCAGATAATCAGCAAGAGCGCCATAGCCGCCCGGAAACACCACCTCTTCGCCACCAAAACCGCCGCTGTCATCAAAGTTCCATGCCGACAGATCTTCCCATCCGTTGGCATATTCGAGCTCGATGTTGTCGTGGACGACATGCCGGATCAGTTGCCGCTCCTTTTGGTCGAGCCTGCTCCAGTCAGGCAGTGCTTCGACCGCTGAGCCGAGGGAAATATCATTGTCCCGTTCCTCAGCCCGAGCCCTGGCCTTGTCGATCAAGGCTTCGGCGCGCTCCTCGGCCTCATCCATAATCGCACGTCCTCCGCCCGGCTTGAAAACTGGATTCGGATCCCACCGGGTCTGCTTGCGCAAGATACCCGCTTCATCAGCTAGCCTTGTGAGCGGGTTGCCGTCGGTCCCGTGAATCCAGCTGGCGCCGAGATCAACCGGCACATCATGCCATTGGCCGCTGGTCCAGACCCGCCCGCCAATGCGGTCGCGAGCCTCGAGCACAAGCACCGAGAGCCCCTGGTCTGTGAGCGCCTTCGAAGCAGAAAGACCCGCCATGCCTGCGCCAATGACAATGACATCCGGCTTGGTTTGTGCCTTGGCGGACGAGAGGACGAGCGGGCTGGCGGCGGCAGAAGCAATGCCGGCTAACAGGTGACGGCGTGACAGCATTTGATTTCCTCTTCCAAACGGACCGGATCGCCGAGATCGGCAGAGACTATACATAATAGTTTGGAGAAACGAGACGTAGATGTGCAGTCGGGAAAATGAGCACGTGATGGAGGTGCTGCTAACCCGTCAGGCCACAATGGTGGCGGCCACAGCTTTCAGGGTGCTCAGAGCATCGTTCGGATCAAGCCGGATCTGCAGTCCGCGTTGACCACCATTGATGAAAACATACGGCTCGGACAAAGCCGTCACATCGATGGCGGTCGGCACCGGTTTCTTCTGGCCGAAGGGGCTTATGCCACCGACGTGGTAGCCAGTGAAGCGTTCGGCATCGGCGGGTTTCATCATTGTGGCTGACTTGCCTCCGAGCGCTGCCGCCAGCTTTTTCATGCTGACCTCGCGGTCAGATGGCAGCACCACACAAACCGGCTTGCCGTCGAGTTCCGCCATCAGGGTTTTCAGCACCCATGACGGCTTCTCATCCAGCGCTTCGGCTGCCTGCAACCCGATGCTCTCGGCATCAGGGTCATAGTCGTAGCTCTGAACGGTGAAGGCTATGCCGAGTTTGGCGAGGGCTTGCGTGGCGCGGTTGGTCTTTGCCATCTGCGTCGCCTTTAGCCGAAAAACTGCTCGTAGAAGTCCGGCTTGAAGCCAATCACTATCCGGCCATCCGCTTCAAGCACCGGACGCTTGATCATCGATGGCTGCGCCAGCATCAGCGCAATGGCCTTGCCGGCGTCAAGATCCTGCTTGTCGGCATCATCGAGCTTGCGAAAGGTCGTCCCTGCACGGTTAAGAACCGTTTCCCAACCGGCCTCCTCGGCGCACCAGCGCTCAAGATGGGCGCGATCAATGCCCGAAGCCTTGTAGTCGTGGAAGTCTGCCTCGATCGAATGATCGGCGAGCCAAGTGCGCGCCTTCTTCATCGTGTCGCAGTTCTTGATGCCATAAATGGTGACTGACATATCTGGCCTTTCACGAAATGCCGGATGCAACCGGCGGTCTAAACCCTCATTCCCACTCGATGGTGCCGGGTGGTTTGGAGGTGACGTCGTAGACGACGCGGTTGATGCCCTTGACCTCGTTGATCAGGCGGGTCGCGGTCTTTCCGAGGAAATCCATATCGTAGGGATAAAAATCCGCAGTCATGCCGTCGACCGAGGTGACGGCACGCAAGGCGCAGACAAACTCATAAGTCCGGCCATCGCCCATGACACCGACGGTCTGCACCGGCAAGAGCACGGCAAAGGCCTGCCAGATGGTGTCGTAAAGACCGGCCTTGCGGATCTCGTCGAGATAGATCGCATCGGCCTGACGCAGGATCTCCAGCTTGTCGCGGGTGATGCCGCCGGGGCAGCGGATCGCCAGGCCGGGTCCGGGGAACGGATGACGGCCGATGAAGCTGTCGGGCAGGCCAAGTTCGCGGCCAAGCGCCCGGACTTCGTCCTTGAACAATTCGCGCAAAGGCTCAACCAACTGCATGTTCATACGGTCGGGCAAGCCACCAACATTGTGGTGCGATTTGATTGTTACCGAAGGGCCGCCGGAGAAGGAAACACTTTCGATCACGTCGGGATAGAGCGTTCCCTGAGCGAGGAAATCGGCGCCGCCGATCTTCTTGGCTTCTTCCTCGAAAACTTCGATGAACAGTCGGCCAATGGTTTTACGCTTGGTTTCGGGATCGGCTTCGCCTTCAAGCTGAGAGATGAAGCGGTCTGATGCATCCACCATTTTCAGGTTGAGATTGTAATGCTCGGTGAACATGGCAACGACGTCGGCGGCCTCGTTCATCCGCATCAACCCGTGATCGACGAGAATACAACTCAGCTGGTCGCCGATGGCTTCGTGGATCAACAGTGCGGCAACGGAGGAATCAACGCCGCCGGACAGCGCGCAGATGACCTTGCCTGAACCAACCTGGTCGCGGATTTTCTGCACCATTTCCGCCCGGTAGGCGGCCATGCTCCAATCGGCCTTCAGACCAACAATCTTGTGCACGAAATTGGACAGCAGCTTGGCGCCATCGGGCGTATGCACCACTTCCGGATGGAACATGGTGGTGTAGTAGCGCTTGTCTTCATTGACCGAGATGGCGAACGGCGCGTTCGGCGACGTGCCGATGACCTCAAAGCCAGCCGGAAGCTGAGTAACCCGGTCGCCGTGGCTCATCCACACCGGGTATTTCTTGCCGACTTCCCAGAAACCATCAAACAATGGAGAGGATTTGAGGATTTCGACATCGGCGCGACCGAATTCGCGGTGGTGGCCACCTTCAACCACGCCGCCGGTCTGCATGCACAAAGTCTGCTGACCGTAGCAGATGGCAAGAATCGGCACGCCGGAATCAAACACCGCCTGCGGCGCGCGTGGCGAGCCTTCGCGGGTGACTGAATCCGGTCCGCCGGAAAAAACAACGCCTTTCGGCTTCATCCGGGCAAAGCCTTCATCGGCCAGCTGGAACGGGACAATCTCGCAATACACGCCGGCTTCGCGAACCCGGCGGGCTATGAGTTGCGTCACCTGACTGCCGAAATCGATGATCAGGATTGAATCGGGATGAGTGGTGTGGAGGATATCGTTCATGGCGAGCGATTAAGCCAAAGCCGCGCCGGATGCAATCGCCTGCTCTATGCGATCCACCGCTTGGGCCAGTTTTTCATCGATGATGTGGAGATATTCGGTCCAGTCATCGACATGGGTGAGGTCTGCCTTGCCATCGGAAATGCCGCGCAGGCCGATGACCGGTACACCAAACCGGCTGGCGGCGCGCAGCACGGCAAAGGTTTCCATGTCGACCATGTCGGCATTGATGAGATCATAAGCGGCGCCAGAGACAATATTGGCGCCGGTGGAGAGACTTGCCAACGGCACATCTTCGGTGATCACCGGCAACGGCAGGACGGCAGGCAGATCGAGGAACGGGGTACGGCCTTTTTCAAACCCGAGCGGGCTTGCGTCCATGTCGCGGTAGCTCACCGAGGACACCTGATAGATTCCCGTTTGCTCCAGCGTGCGCGATCCGGCAGAACCGAGACAGACGATGCAATCGGGCCGTTCACGACCAGACACAGAAAGGCCTGCCACCACCGCACCCGCTGCCTCGACCGGACCAACGCCGGTGATCAGCGGCGTAAAGCGCGCTTTGAGATGCGGGCCGTATTCCGGTTCCGCCGCCATCACATAGAGAACGCGGCGATTGCCGACCATCTTGATCATGCCGCTCATCCGTCGATCCCTTCACGGCCGCGCACCACCATCATGGTGCCGGTCATTGATGCAATCAGCTTGGCAGGGCCATCGGAAATGGCGTAGCCGCGTCCGTCACTGACGATGATGGTGTTGCCGGGCTTGGTGACTTCGCCGCGGAACAGGAAGCGGTCACCGCGCCCGGGCGACAGCAGATTGATCTTGAACTCGATGGTCAGAACCGCGGCATCTTCCGGCATCACCGAGAGCGCTGCGTAGCCACAGGCCGAATCAAGCGCGGTCGACAGAATGCCGGCATGCAGGAAGCCGTGCTGCTGGGTCAGGTCTTCACGAAACGGCATCTCGATCTCGACAACGCCATATTCGACGCTGGTCAGAGCCGCGCCAATGGTGCGCATCACGTTCTGCCGGGCAAAGCTGGCAGTGACGCGTTCGCGGAAATTCTCGTCTGGCCTCTCATTCATGCGGCAATTCCTTTCGCAAGTGCGAAGGTGGCAAGCGACCGGTCAAACAGCAAGCAAAATATCGAACACGTCCGGCTTATGCGGGGTTTAGCCACCAGATTGCGCCGTTGAGAAGGCCAGCGAAGCTTACCCAGGCCGCATAGGGCAGAAACAGCAGGGCGGAAGGACGGTCACGGCTCCAGGCCATTGCGATAAAGGTCAGGATCGCGAGCAGCATGGCGACCAGCACTGCCAGCGCCAGATCCGGCCTGTGCAGCGTGAAAAAAATTGGCGACCAGACAAAATTCAGCGCCATCTGGAGAAACCAGATTTTCGGCAGCCAATTGCCGCGTTCGCGGATAAAGGCTCGCGCCCCGGCGATGCCGATGAGCACGTAGAGTGCGGTCCAGACAGGGCCAAAGATCCAGCTAGGAGGATTGAAGGGCGGTTTCTGCAGGTCCTGATACCATGGACCGGGGATCGATGAATATCCGACCAGGTTACCGGCGGCGACGGTCAGGACGACAAACAGGATCAACGTCAGCGCATGCGATTTATTCATGATTCCACCTCATGTCAGCCAAGACCAGTCACCCAGTGGCCTAACAGAAACAGATGATACCCATCTGTTTCGAAAAGCCAGCCCACAAACTATTGATCTGGTGGGGCGATTTGTCCTGACAGATGGGACCATCTGTCAGGATCGCACCACTAGTGCGCTGTGCAGACCTCACCACCCCTGGCGGCTGTCAGATCTTGCGGCGGAAACCGGCGAAATAAAATCCGTCGGTGCCGGTGCGCCGTGGCGACAGCAGCAAGCCCAGGTTTTGATCCGCATAGGGAACCGGCGCATCCGGATCCGCCACCACACTGCCCCAACGCTGCTTGAGGCTAATGGTTTCAAATTCCGGATGGCGCTGCAGAAATGCCTTGACCCGGTCGGTGTTCTCTTCCGGCAACAGCGAACAGGTTACGTAAGCCAGTTCGCCGCCGGGACGGACATAAAGCGAGGCGCTATCCAACACCTGGTCCTGATCGGCCATGCGATCGGTGATGTTCTTTTCGGAAATCCGCCATTTGGCATCCGGACGGCGGCGCCAGGTGCCGGTTCCGGTGCAAGGAGCATCGATCAGCACCCGGTCCATACGGCCTTCGAGACCGGCGAGGTTAGCGGCGCGCTCCTTGATATAGATGATTTCGGCACCTGCACGGCGGATGCGCTCGACCATCGGCGCAAGTCGGCGCCGGTCAGCATCAAAGGCATTGATGCTGCCCTCATTGCCCATCATCGCCGCGAATGCCAATGACTTGCCACCACCACCGGCGCAATAATCCAGCACTTTTTCTCCGGCAGTCGCACCGGCCAGGCCTGCAGCGAGTTGCGACCCCTCATCCTGGATTTCGAACCAGCCCCTGGCGAAGCTAACTTCGCTGGTGGCGGCGATCTGGCGCTGCGGTCCTTCGCCGGCTTCAATCCGGATGCCGTTTGGCGCCAGCCGTGTTGCATGGGCGCCTTGCTCTCCAAAGGCTTCCAGCACTTGATCACGATCGGTCATCAGCGTGTTGGCCCGGAGATCGAGCGGCGGACGGGCTGTCATGGCTTGCGCCTCGGCTTCCCATTCGCCGCCGAAAGCACGCTCGAAAGAGCCCGCCAGCCATTCCGGAATGTCAGCGCGGACGTGGGGCTCGGCTTCTGACAGATCACGCGCAAGACAGGCGACGAGGCTCTCCGTCGTGGGGATTTCGGGAGCGAACTTGTCTCCATCCAGACTGGCGGTCAGTTCTTCCGGGCTTATTTTCCATTGCCGCAGCAACGTGGCCACGGCCAGATCCGCGGGCGTATCCCCATCCATGATGAAACCGTGCGACAGCTTCATCCGCAGCGCGTCATGCACCAGATTGGAAATAGCTGCGCGATCGCCAGACCCGGCAAACCGGTGTGACAATCCCCAGTCCTTGAGCGCATCGGGAACCGGCCGGTGCCTGGCTTCAATGTCGGTCAGAACTTCTATGGCTGCTTGCAGACGTCCGCCAATGCGCATGATTTTGTCTCCGAATGCATGTAGGGCTCAATCGAGACCCCTGAGCGATAACGCATATGCATTGCTTAAGTTGGGTACAGCGTCCTTTACGCATCACGGCTGAGGCGCGGCACTGTATGTTGGCCTCTGCTAGAGCGTTTCTTGCCCAAATGAAAGCTATTTGACTGCCTGCACGCCTAGATGCAGCGCCCGCCATCGACTTCCATGGCGACGCCAGTGATCATCGAGGCTTCGTCGGAACACAGGAAACAGGCCGCATTGGCCATGTCTTCCGGGGTGGAAAACCGTCCCAGCGGAATGGTCGAGAGGAACTTGGCGCGGATCTCCGGTGTGTCCTCACCCATGAAGGATTTGAGCAGCGGCGTTTCACCGGCCACCGGATTGATGGCGTTGACCCGGACGCCCGACGGCGCCAGTTCCACAGCCATCGACTTGGTGGCGGTGATCATCCAGCCTTTGGAAGAATTGTACCAGCTCAGCCGCGGCCGCGGGCTGACACCTGCGGTGGAGGCGACATTGAGAATGGCACCCGCGCCCTTTTGTTTCATGACCGGAACAAAGTGGCGCGCCGTTAGGAATACCGACTTGGCATTGACGGCGAGAACACGGTCGAAATCCTCCTCGCTGATGTCTTCCATGGCTGCGGGTAAATGAGTGATGCCGGCATTGTTGACGAGAATGTCGAGACCATCGAAGCGCCCAAGCACGATCTTTGCCATCGCCTCTACGCTGTCATTGCTGGAGACATCCACCGTCACGGCGAAGGCCTTGTCTCCAAGCTCAATCGCTAGGTCCTGGGCCGCACCGGCATTGATGTCAGCAATGGCGACGCGGGCGCCTTCTGCCAAGAATTTGCGGACGATGCCTGCGCCAAATCCGGATGCGCCACCGGTTACCAGCGCTGTCTTGCCTTCAAGTCTCATAATGTGCTCCTCAGTAAAACATCAGCGGCCATGCCAGACGGCGACGGTTTTCAACGCCGAGAAGCCATAAAGCGCCTCAAAACCCTTTTCCCGGCCATGGCCGGATTTGCCGACGCCACCAAACGGCAGTTCGACGCCGCCACCTGCGCCGTAATTGTTGATAAAGACCTGGCCGGAGCGGATTGCCCGCGCCATCCGCATCTGACGGCCGCCGTCGCTGGTCCAAACGCCAGCGACAAGGCCGTAATCGGTGCCGTTTGCAATGGCTGTGGCCTCTTCCTCATCGCGGAACGGAATGATCACCTGCACCGGACCGAAAATCTCGTCACGGGCCAGCGCGTGGCCGGGATCGACGTCGCCATAAAGCGTCGGGCGGACATAATGGCCGCCCATCGGCGCGGATTTGGGCATCTGGCCCTCGGCAACCGGCGCCAGACCGTCTTCATCGGCCTCAGCGAGAAACCCCTGCACAATGTTCTTCTGCCGCGCCGAAATCAGCGGGCCGACCGATTGATCCTCGATGGCAGCGCCAACGGTGAGTGCCTTGTAGCGCTCGCTCATCAACCGGACGACATCCTTGTGCAGCGAGGCCTCGACCAGAATCCGCGACGATGCGGAACAGGTCTGGCCGGCATTCTGAATACCGGCATTGACCAGAAACGGTAGCGCCCGCTCCAGATCGGCATCTGCAAAGACGATCTGTGGCGATTTCCCGCCAAGTTCCAACGTTACCGGAACCACATTCTGCGCCGCAGCCATCTGCACCTTGCGTCCGGTTTCGAGCGAGCCGGTGAAGGAGAGGTGATTGACGCCCGGATGCGAACAAAGTGCGGCCCCCGCTTCTTCGCCAAGACCCGGCACGACATTGAGCGCGCCGGCTGGCAGGCCGCAATCGGTGGCGATGCGGGCGAAGGCCAGAGCTGTGAGCGAGGCTTCTTCAGCCGGCTTCAGAATCGCCGCATTGCCCATGGTCAGTGCCGCGCCGACCGAACGGCCGAGGATCTGCATCGGGTAGTTCCATGGAATGATATGACCGGTCACGCCATGCGGCTCACGCAGCGTGAAGACCGTGTAATCATTGAGATAGGGAATGGTTTCGCCATGGATCTTGTCGGCAGCGCCGCCATAGAATTCGAGATAGCGCGCCAGCGCGCGCGCATCGGCGCGGGCCTGGGTCAGCGGTTTGCCGACATCATGGGCCTCGAGATTTGCCAGCCACTCGACATGATCTTCCACCGCACGGCCAATCTTGGCGAGCAGGCGGCCGCGTTCGGCGGCAGGCATTTGCCCCCACTCACCCGTGAGCGCGGTTTGCGCGGCGTCGATGGCGGCCTCTATCTCGGCTTTTCCACCGCGGGCAATGCGGCCGATTTCCTGGCCGGTCGAGGGATCTTCAACAGCCAAGGTCTTGCCGCCGCTGGCGCCAATCCATCGGCCGCCAATCAGGCACTGGCTGGTGTCAAATCCAGCGTCCAGGGTCTTGGTCACGGGTCGTCCTTTCTTCACTGTCAGTTGGCTGGCGCGGCAAGGGCTGCTTCCAGCGATGGCGTCGCCGCCACCAACTTTTGGGTATAGGGATGTTGCGGGTTGCGAAAGACGCTTTCGGTCTCGCCCTGCTCGACGATCTTGCCGTCCTTCATCACCAACACCCGGTCGGTGATGGCGCGCACAACGGACAGATCGTGCGAGATGAACAGATAGGACAGATCCAGCCGGTCCGACAAGCCTGCCAGCAGATCGAGGATCTGGGCGCGGATTGACACATCAAGCGCCGAAACCGCCTCATCCAGCACAATCAAAGCCGGCTCAATAATCAACGCCCGGGCGATGGCGATGCGCTGGCGCTGGCCACCGGAGAATTCGTGGATGTATTTGTCGGCGTCACTTGATGTGAGGCCGACTTCCGTTAGCGCACGATCGATGCGGCGTTCCAGTTCGGCGCCGCGGGGCGGGTCCTTGACGAGATGGAACGGCTCCGTAACGAGCCTTCGCACCCGGTGACGCGGGTTGAAAGACCCGTAAGGGTCCTGAAACACCACCTGCATCCGGGCTCGGAGCTCGGGATGAGGTCCGTCACCAGCGCTGGAAAAGACATGGCCGTTGAGCCTGATATCTCCGCCTTGCAGACCGTCCAGCGCCAGAATCGAGCGGGCCAGGGTGGATTTTCCACAGCCGGATTCGCCGACCAGCCCGACATTCTCGCCGTGGGAAATCTCGAAACTGACGTGGTCGACAGCGCGGAAAGGCGGTCGCCTGACAAACAGGTTGCGGCGTGGCTGCACATAATCGCGGACAACCTTCTCGACGGCGAGCACCGGCGTGTCGCCCGGTTGAGGTTTGCGGCTGCGCTCCGGCACATGGGCGGAGGCTGAGAACAAGGCCCGCGTGTAGGGGTGGCGCATGGAGCGGAAGATCTCGCGAGTTGGTCCTGCCTCGACAACCGCGCCATCTTTCAGGATGGCGATCTCATCTGCCAGACCTGCCACCACCGCCAGATCATGGGTGATCAGCATCAGCCCCATATCTTCTTCGCGCACCAGTTGCTTGAGCAGATCGAGGATCTGAGCCTGGGTTGTCACATCCAGCGCCGTGGTCGGTTCGTCGGCAATCAGCACCTTGGGCCGCAGCGCGATCGCCTGGGCGATGACCACGCGCTGGCGCTGGCCGCCGGACAGATCATGCGGGAAACGGTCGAGCGGGAAACGGTCCTCGGGGAGGCCGACCCGGTTGAGCATCTCGCGAGCGATCAGGAATCCTTCGCGCCGGCTGGCTCCGGTGTGAATGCGGACGGTTTCAGCCACCTGATCACCAATGGTGCGGACCGGGTTGAGCGCCGTCATCGGCTCCTGGAAGATCATCCCAACATCGCGGCCGCGCATCTGGCACAGTGCTGGTTCGTCCATGGTGGAGAGATCAGCGCCCGCAACCTTGATCGATCCGCTCCAGGCGCTGCCACGCGGCAGCAATTGCATCACCGACAGGGCGGTCATCGATTTGCCGGACCCGGATTCGCCAACAACGCCGAGGATGCGGCCGGGCTCGAGTGTCAGGTCAATATCGTGCAGCACGGTCTTGCCGTGAATATCGACTTTCAGATCGGAGATGGAGAGCACCGGCATCAGCGTCCCCGTCTCAGTTTGGGATCGAACAGATCGCGCAGACCGTCACCCATCAGATTGAGACCAAGCACGGTGATGATGATTGCAAAGCCGGGAAACAAGGCCATGTGCGGCGCCAGCGAAATCAGGGTTTGCGCATCGGCCAGCATTCGACCCCAGCTGGGCAGCGGCGGCTGCGCCCCGAGCCCGACATAGGCAAGGGCTGCTTCAGCAAGGATTGCGAGCGAGAACTGAATAGTGCCCTGAACGATCAGCAGATTGGCGATATTGGGCAGGATATGTTCTGCGGAGATGCGAGCCTTGTTCTTGCCGGCAACCCGCGCGGCGAGCACAAAATCGCGGGTCCACAGAGACAGCGCAGCCCCGCGCGCAAGCCGGGCGAACACCGGCACATTGAAAATGCCGATGGCGATGATGGCATTGACGGCGCCGGGCCCGAACACGGCGGTGATCATGATGGCCAGCAGCAGCGATGGAAAGGCGAACACCAGATCATTGCCGCGCATGATGATTTCGTCGATCAGGCTCCCCCTGCGCGCCGCCGCGTAAAGCCCCAGCGGCACGCCAAGGAGCATGCCGATGCCGACCGCGACAAAGGCCACGGCGATCGACACCCGGGCGCCGACCATGATCATCGAAAACATGTCGCGCCCGAAATGATCTGTGCCGAACCAGTGTTCGAATGACGGAGTCTTGAGCTTTCCGGCAATATCGAGCTTGGTTGGATCGAATGGCGTCCAGATGAACGAGACCAGCGCCAGCACGACAAACAGCGCCGAGAGCAGAAAGCCTGTGACAAAAGCCGGATGGCCAAGTGCTGTGTGCAGCACTGACCGATTTGCAGGATCTGCACTCATGACCGCCGCCTGCGCAATCGCGGGTCTGCTGCCGCATAGGCAAGATCGACCAGAAAGGTGACGACGATGACGGAGAAAACCAGCAAAATTACCACCGAGCGCACGACAATCAGATCGCGTTGGGTGATCGCCTGGAACGCCAGTCGGCCGAGGCCGGGCAGGTAGAAGACGTTTTCAATGATGATGCCGCCCGCGAGCAGGAAGGAAAACTGCAGGCCGATGATGGTCAGCACCGGGATCAGCGCATTGCGAAGCGCATGGCGGCGCAAGGCCTGCCCGCGGCTCAATCCCTTGGCGCGAGCCGTGCGCATGAAATCCTCGTCCAGCGTATCGATCAGCGAGGATCGCATGACCCGCGTCAGGATCGACGCTTGCGGCAGCGCCAAGGCAATTGCCGGCAGAGTCAGCGCCTTGATCGCAGGCCACAAGCCGGCTTCCCATCCGGGGAAACCGCCAGCAGAAAACCAGCGCAAATTGACCGCGAAAACCAACACCAGGATCATCGCGAACCAGAAATTCGGGATCGCCACGCCGAGCTGAGTTGCGCCCATGACGGAAAAATCAGCGGCGCTGTTACGTCGTGAAGCGGCAAGAATGCCTGCAGGGAAGGCAATCAGGGTCGAGAGCGCCAGTGCATAGAGCGTCAACGGCAGCGAGATCACCACCCGCTCGGCAATCAGTTCGGAGACCGGCACCCGGTAGGTATAGGAAATGCCGAAATCACCCTGCAACAGACCTGTGACCCAGCCGATGTAGCGCAACGGCAACGGCTCATCGAGGCCGAGCTGGCTGCGCAATGCCGCCACGGCCTGTGGATCGGCATTGAGCCCCATCATGAACGACGCGGGGTCGCCCGGAACCACTTCCATCACCAGGAAAATGACCAGACTGGCAGCCAAGAGGCTGAGCGACAGCGATAGAAGGCGCCGCAGGAGATAAGCGGTCATCGGGCATGATCCAGGGGCTTGATAGCGTCATGGCCGGGCTCAACAAGCCCGGCCATCATATCCATCTCAGGTCTCAGTCTTCCCAGTAGACACCGGTCATGTCGTTGGCCTGGGTCGGCGAGTTGGGCCAGATGCCCTTGAGCTTGGTATTGGCAACGCCGGTACGGGCAAGCTGGAACAGATAGCCGTTGACGTAGTCGTCAGCGATCTTCTTCTGCGCTGCCTGCATCAGCTCGATGCGTTTTGCCGGATCGGTGGCCTTGTCAAGATCAGCCATGATCGCCTTGAAGTCGGCATCGCCATACTGGAAGTAGTAGTCGTCGCGGGCGTAGATGCCGATATCCATCGGCTCGGTGTGCGAGACGATGGTCAGGTCGAAATTCTTGGCCTTGAACACATCGTCGATCCATTGCGCCCATTCAACATTGGTGATGTCGACATTGATGCCGACTTCACGCAATTGCGCTGCAATGATTTCACCGCCACGGCGGGCATAGCTTGGCGGAGGCAGCTTGAGCGACAGGGTGAGATCGCTGACACCGGCTTCCGCCAACAGCGCCTTGGACTGTTCCGGATCATAGGCTGACTGGGCAGTCAGATCGACATAGGCGGGGTTGTGTGGAGCGAAATGGGTGCCGATCGGGGTGCCGTAACCGAACATGGCGCCATCAATGATTGCCTTACGGTCGATCGCGTGGGTGATCGCCTGACGCACCAGGATGTTGTCCAGCGGCGCCTTCTTGTTGTTCATGGCGAGAATGGTTTCTCCCTCGGACGAGCCGATGATCACCGAGAAACGCGGATCGGCCTCGAACTGAACCAGGTTTTCCGGCGCCGGGAAGGCTGGATAGGCATCAAGATCGCCTGCCATCATTGCCGCAAAGGCGGCAGTCGGATCGGAAATGAACTTGAACGTCACCTTGTCAAGCTTGACCGGATTGCCCCAGTAACCCGCATAGCGGCCAAGTTCGACACGGTCTCCCTTGACCCATTCGGTCAAGGTGAAGGGACCAGTGCCCACCGGTTTGGCGGCGTTGCCGGCCGCCGTTTCAGGCGCGACGATGACCGCGTCACCCCAGGCCATGTTGAACAGGAACGAGCCGTTCGGCTTGGACAGCGTCACCTTGACGGTGGCCGGGTCGATCACGTCGACCGAAGCGATGTCGGCGAACAGTGCCTTTTGAGCATTGGTCGAATCGTCGGCGCGGGCGCGGTCGAGCGAGAACTTGACGTCATCGGCGTTGAAATCCGAGCCGTCATGAAATGTCACACCCTCATGCAATTTGAAGGTGTAGCTCAGGCCATCTTCGGAAATCTCCCAACTGGCCGCCAATGCGGGCAAGATCGAGCCGTCAGCGCCAAAACGGGTGAGGCCTTCAAACACATTGGCATAGACCACCTCGTCAATCGCTGCGGCAGCACCGCCGGTCGGATCGAGATTCGGCGGTTCAAGCTGCATGCCGATGGTTGCATCCATCTTGGCGGCCGTGGCCGGCGTGACCCCGAGAGCAAGTCCCAGTGCCAGTAACGAAACGGCTGCAGCCGTGATCGATGTTTTTGTCATGTTCGCTTCCTTCGCTCCCGTTGGCATGGATACGGCTTACGCGCGTCCGTGCAGTAGATCGTCCAATGCAAAGGCCATCACCTTTGCTGAATCGACCATATCGTCGATCCCCACATACTCGTCCGGCTGGTGCGCCAGATCGAGAATGCCGGGTCCATAGGCGATACAGTCTTTCAAGCGACCTATGCGGTCAATATGTTTCTGGTCGTAGGTTCCCGGAGAAACCACGTGAACCGGCTCGCAGGACAGAGCCGAGCGGATAGCGCGTTCAACCGCCTTGACCACCGGCGCATCCACCGATGTCATGGTCGGACTGACCTGCCAGAGCTCCTCGAAATCGTAGCGAAACCCCGGCCGTTCGGCCTTGACCCGCTCGAGCAGCGAGACGATTTCCTCGCGCACCTCCTCGGCCCGCTCCTCAATCAGATAACGCCGGTCGATCACCATGCGGGCCTCGTGGGGTACACAAGCCGATGGGAAGCCGGTGAAATCCGGTTCCGGCTCGGCCTGACCGCCATGAAGCGAATTTATGTTCATGGTGGATTGCCGGGCGCCATCGGGGACCACCGGCATTGCAGTGTGTTTTTTTGCCAAAGCCGGGAACAACGATGTTTCCATCTCGGAAATCACAGCGCCCATATGGCGGACGGCGCAATCGCCCAGAAACGGCATCGAGCCGTGCGCGATCCTGCCGTGAGTACGAATCTGCGCCCACATGACACCGCGGTGACCGAGACAAATCCTGTCCTTGTTGAGCGGCTCGGGAATGATCACGTGCTGCACACGCTCTGGCGAAAAATAGCCCTGCTCGGCGAGCCAGGCGACACCGCCGTAGCCTCCGGTTTCCTCATCCGCCGTGCCGGAAATCTCGATCGCGCCGGGATATTCCGGCCACAGGGCAACGAATGCTTCTGCCGCGATGATCGAAGCGGCAAGCCCGCCCTTCATGTCGCAGGCGCCACGACCATAGATTTTTCCGTCAGATACGGTTCCTGCGAAAGGATCAAAGGTCCAGCCAGCGCCGGTTGAAACTACATCGATATGAGAGTTGAAATGCACACATGGGCCGGTGCGGCCGCCTTCGCGGCGGCAGATCACATTCCAGCGCGGATGACGTTCGCTGTCACCCGGAGTGCCTTCGGCGCGCAGCAGTTCAATGTCGAAACCGGATTTTTCGAGTCGACGGGCGAGATATTCGCAGATGTCGCGATAGAAATCGCCGGGCGGATTGAGCGTCGGGATGCGAATCAGATCCTGGGTCAGCGCCACCAGATCATCGCGCCGGGCAGTGATTTCCCTGGTCAGGGCCTGCTGCCGTCCCAGAATTTCCGCACCGTCCGCCATCAACCGCCTCCGACAGCGCCAAGCGTTCCAGTGAAGGCGCTACAGCGCTGTAACCCTTTGAAAGAATACATGCCGCGCCACAATAGCGAGACAATCGGGTCTGGCAAGCGGGTTGGGTCAGGAAACCACGCGATAGCAAACTTTTGCGACACCGGACTTGATCATGCCGAGGTGACTGGCAGCTGCCTTGGAGACATCGATGATACGGCCTTTGACGAAAGGACCCCGGTCATTGATGCGCACGACGACGGATTTACCGTTGCGCCGATTGACCACTTCAACTTTTGTCCCGAAACGCAGTTTGGGATGGGCGGCGGTCAGCTTGGAGGGATCCATGCGCTCGCCTGACGCTGTTTGCGAGGTCAACGCGTACCATGATGCGCGTCCACAGGACGGATCTGCGGCGGATGCCTGGCTGATGCTGGCGAGGGTGGCTGCGACAGTTATGAGACCAGCAAGGAACAATCCGGCGTCTCGGGCGTTGATGTTGGTGGAAGTCAATCTCTAATCCCTTTTGGTGAAGCCGTGGTTGGTGCACACCGAACCGGGCCAAAAGAAGATCTTCAAAATCACTTCTTGTTGCATGATGTTGCAATGCAGCGAAACTATACCTTCCAGGAGCCGTCACCATACAAGGCATCAAGCCCGGTAGAATAATCCGGATAGAGAAATCTGTAGCCAATTGCCTTGATCCTGGCGTTGGAGACGCGCTTGTTCTCGCCGTAGAAGGACCGCGCCATCGGCGACAGGTCGGCAGTTTCGAAATCGATTTCCGCTGGCGCTTCGACACCCATCACCTGCGCCGCCCGGCTGACGACATCCTGCGGTGGGGCTGGCATGTCATCGGTCACATTGTAGATCCCGCCGAGACGTTGTCTGGCGAGCAGCGCAGTGGCGCCACCAATGTCCGTGACATGGATGCGATTGAACACCTGTCCGGGTTTGATCAATCGTCGCGCCTTGCCTTCATGAATGGTCTTGAGCGCATTACGGCCTGGGCCATAGATGCCTGAAAGCCTTATGATGGCGAGCGGCACGCCCGCTTCACCGGCCAGCCGGGTCCAGCCGTCTTCGGCAGCCAACCGTGCGACGGAGCGTTTGGAGACCGGCCGGCACGGCGTTTCTTCGTCAACCCATTCACCGCCATGGTCACCATAGACGCCAACGGTGGACAGATAACCGATCCATTCAAGCTTCGGCATCGATTGGCGCAGGCCTCCGGCAAAAGCCTCCAGAAGCGGATCGCCGTTAGTATCTGGTGCAATCGACATGACCAGATGGGTGACTTCGCTCAGTGCAGCGTTCAAATCTTCCGACGGAGTACCGCCTTGATAGATGAAGGGGGGCAAGCCAGCCGCCTCCAGTGCGGGAAAGCGTTCGGGGCTGCGCGTCGTGCCGCCGGCAAAGTCGCACTCGCCGGCAAGCGCGCGGGCAATGGCAAGGCCGGAGAATCCGGCGCCGAAGATCATCATTCTCATCTGCTCAACCTTGTTCTGGTTTGTCCCCGGCGCCGAGCGCGAGGTGCCATTCTTCCTGAACCATCGCTTCAGGATCTTCGCCGGCCTCAGCCGCCAGCTGACGCATGTGATCGGATGCAGTCAATTGCGACAGCGCCCAGATAGCTGCGCCGCGCACCAGCGGCGATGCATCTGCGAGCAAGGCTTCGCAGGCTGGAACGAGACCGGGATCTTCACTGTTTCCCGCTGCAATCAGAACATTTCGCGAGAACCGGTCACGGCCAACACGCTTGACCGGGGACCCGGAAAAAAAGCTGCGGAACTCGGCATCGTCCATGGCCAGAAACCCTGACAGCGGCGGCGAGCGCAGATCATCGCGTGCGATCAGTTTCGCCTCGTTTGCGACCTGAGCGTATTTGTTCCAAGGGCAGGCTGCCAAGCAATCGTCGCAGCCATAGACGCGGTTGCCGATAGCTTTGCGGAATTCGACCGGGATCGGGCCTTTGTTCTCGATGGTGAGATAGGAAATGCAACGTCGCGCATCGATCTGGTAGGGCGCAGGGAAGGCATCTGTCGGACAGGCATCGAGACAGGCGCGACAGGAGCCGCAATGGTCGATTTCAGGTGTATCGGCCGCCAGCTCGATGGTGGTGAAGATCGAGCTCAGGAATATCCAGGAGCCATGGCTGCGGCTGACCAGATTGGTGTGCTTGCCGATCCAGCCCAGCCCGGCGGACTGCGCCAGCGGCTTTTCCATCACCGGAGCTGTGTCGACGAACACCTTGACGTCACCGCCAGCGCGGGAGGCGAATTTGCCTGCCAGTTCCTTCAGCTTGCCTTTGATGATGTCATGATAGTCACGGTTGCGGGCATAGACCGAGATCGTGGCGTTCTCTTGGTGAGCGTGATTTTCGAGCGGATCACATTCGGGGCCATAATTCATCGCCAGCACGATAACCGAGCGTGCCTGAGGCCACAGCACCTGCGGGTCGGCACGGCGGTCCAGAGTTTCGGGGAGCCATTGCATGGAGCCGTGCCGGCCAAGTGCCACGAACTCAACCAACCGTTCACGCAGGGCTGGCGCCGCCACAGCAGGAGTTACCGCCAGAGCGCAAAAGCCGAGACGCTCGGCTTCGGTTTTGAGGAAAGCCTTGAGGCGCGCTGCTTTTTCGACGGACTGATTGGTAGACTTGGGATCAGTCTCATCGCCCGGCGTAAGGGGCCCGGTATGGCTGGCGCCCGCCATCGGCCTAGAAATCGAGATCTGCGTAATGGGCAACCGGCGGCATGCTGCGGATCCGGTCGGTCAACAGCGGACGGAACGACGGGCGGGATTTGACGCGCTGATACCATTCCTTGGCCTGCGGATACTCGTTCCAGTCGATCTCGCCGAGATAGTCCATCACCGACAACGCGGCGGCAGCGGCTAGATCGGCATAACTCAGCCGGTCTCCAGCCAACCAGGCGCGCGATCCGGCAAGCCAGGACAGATATTTCATGTGCTGGCGGATATTGGCGCGACCGGCGCGGAGCATTTTGGGATCCGGTGCACCGCCACCTGAACTTGTCGGCAGTTGCAATTTGACAATCCGCTCACGCACCAGCGGGCGAACCACATCCTGCTCGAACTTGATCAGGAACCATTCCATCAGCCGCCGAATTTCAGCGCGGCGAAACGGGTCCTCGGCGAGAAGGCGACGGTCGCGTTTGAACACGCCGAAGGATTCATCAATCCATTCAGCTATGATGTGAGGTCCACACAAGGCGTAGCCATTGTCAGTCACGCAGACGGGTAAAGATCCGGCCGGATTGATCTTGAGAAAATCCGGGCGCTTCTCCCAGGGCAATTCCTCCACCAGCTCTGCGGCAAAATCGACCTCGTTGAAACATACCCGAACAAATCGGGACGCGGCGGATATGGTGTGATGATAAAGAACTGGCATCGTGAAGCTGAACGTGTTTGCGTTGGCGCCGGTGCGCGGGACTGGTCAGATTCCGGAAAATAGAGCTATAGGGACTAGCCCACCGCAAGACAAGCGAATCACTGATCAGATGTCAGGGAACCCTTGTCGCCAAAATGGGCCATCCAAAGGCTAAAGGTTGCCATTGTGCGAAATAGGGACGTTCCGGCATGAATGAAATGACAATTGTAGGGGCATTCCTCGGCCTCATCGAAGGTCTCACCGAATTTGTTCCGGTCTCTTCAACAGCGCATCTTTTGCTGGCTGGCCATTTCCTCGGCTTCAAATCGCCAGGCAACAGCTTCGAAGTGCTGGTCCAGCTGGGCGCCATACTGGCAATCCTGTCGGTTTATTTCGCTCGGCTGTGGACACTCGCCATCTCGCTTCCATCCAGCGCCAAGGCGCGGCATTTTGTTGGTGCAATCCTCCTGGCATTCCTGCCTGCGGCGGTGATCGGCGCTGCGGCACACGGCTTCATCAAGTCCGTGCTGTTTGAATCGACAGCGCTAATCTGCTGGGTGCTGATCGGCGGCGGCATCATCCTTCTGGCCATCGACCGGATGAAACTGACCCCCAAATACACAAATGTGATGGATTATCCGCTATCACTGGCTTTCAAGATCGGGCTTTGCCAATGCCTGGCAATGATACCGGGCACCTCACGGTCGGGCGCAACCATCGCAGGAGCGCTGCTGATGGGCACCGACAAACGCTCAGCTGCGGAATTTTCGTTTTTCCTGGCTATGCCGACGATGGCGGGTGCTTTCGCGCTCGATCTATACAAGAACTACGACAAACTGGCCTATGACGACGTCGTCACCATCATTGTCGGCTTTGTGATGGCCTTTATCGCCGGTGTGATCGTCGTGCGCGGACTGCTTGATTTTGTCTCACGGCACGGCTTCGCCCTGTTTGCGTGGTGGCGCATTCTGGTGGGCGGACTCGGGCTTATCGGATTGTATTTCTTGGGGTAGATCGAAGCTTAGTCAGCAAGTGCCTGAATGGCACAGGGATCAACGCCGTAGGCGGGCGTGCAGCCATTGGATGAGTGGGCGACGCTGCGCGGTGCAAAGGCGGATGCGGACAAAATCACCACAATTGCGAATGCGAACGCGGATACGACTGTTTTACCCATTAACTCATGTCCCAACTTGTCTAAAACTCAACGCTGCATTCGGCCAATTGGCAAAACACGTGGTGCGCATGTGAACTCTTCCAGCTTCCCATCCAATGCGCAGAATGGGAGCGCTCCTGAACCGGGCCTGACGTCCAAACCCGTTCCCTAATGAAGCAAGGGCGATTTACGTGGCTCTGCTGGTCAGTTCAAGCCCGATTCCCCCATGACCGCCAATAAAGCCGGGGATTCTTAAATCATTGCTAACCATGCGCCATTCCGGCAACACTGCGCCGGATCAGATCGAGCGCAAGCACGGTCAGACAGATCTTGAAAATGAGCTGAAAGCGGCTTTCCGGTGTCTTGCGCAAGATGTGAGTTCCCACCCAGGTTCCGGCAAGTCCGGTGACAATCATCACGGCAATCAATGGCAGCCACGGCGCGAAAGCAAAACCGGCGAGTGCGAATGCGACTGTCTTGACCAGGTGCTGCAAACTCATCACGGCAGCGGTCGTGGCCTGAAATCGCAAACGTTCCGGAAAGGCCTTGGACAGAACCACGGCATTGAACGGGCCGGTTGCGCCGAAGATCATCGTCAGGAAGGTGGTAATGGCCCCGGTCAAAACGAAGCCGGGAAGCTTGATCGCGGCAAGGCGAGGAAGCCGCATCCAGGTGATCAGCAAGATAAAGCCGCCAAGGGCTGCCTTGAGCACGGGCTCAGCCAGAACACCAACTACATTGCTGCCTGCCCATGCCCCAGGGACTGCTCCGATGAAAAAAGCTGCGAGGCAGACCCAAGCGATATGACTGCGCAACATCGCTGCCCGACCGACATTGGAGCCCAATTGCACAGCACCATGAACCGGGATAATGGCCGCGACAGGAACCAGATATCCCATCAGGGCGAGCAAGGCGACGCCGCCGCCGATACCAACTGACACAGTCAGCGCCGAGGTGAAAAAACTTGCTGTGATCAGAACCACTGCAGCCCATGCGTCCAGCCCTGGCGGCGCCAGGGCTGATATAAGCGACGCAATCAGGCTGTTCAGGCTTCGCTTCCCGTACCGCTGTACTGGCCGTGCGGTCGGTAACGCGTGAGATAGGTCGGCAGGATGGCTTCCACAGTGGTCTGCGGGATGCCGATGCCAGCCAAAGTGCGGTTCTCGCTTGTGGCCTCAGCAGAGACGACATTATCGCTCTTGAGCAGAACCACCTGGTCATCAGTCAATGGCGGATCGATGAATGGAATGAATGTGGCAATCTTGCCAATCAGAGACGCCAAAGCCCAAGGCAGCGGAAGCAAAGCGCGTTTGCGGTGGGTGATCTCGAGGATCTCTTCGAGAACCTGCTTGAAACTCATCACCCGCGGGCCGCCTAGTTCATAGGTCGTACCGCCAGCCAGTGTTCCGTCCACGCTGCGGGCGACGGCTTCCGCAACATCGCCGACATAAACCGGCTGGAATTTGGTTTCACCACCACCGATGAGCGGCAAGGCTGGTGAAAACCGCGCCATTTCGGCAAATTTGTTAAAGAACCCGTCTTCCGGTCCAAAAACGATCGACGGACGCAGGATCACCGCATCAGGCAAAACCTTGGCAATTGAGGCTTCAGCCAGACCCTTGGATCGGGCGTAGTCTGATTCTGAGTCGACATCAGCGCCGATGGCTGAAATGTGGGTGAGACCGGTGCCAGCCGCACGGGCTGCTTCAGCAACCGCACGTGCGCCAAATTCCTGAACCGAACCAAAGGTGTTGCGCCCGGATTCAAAAAGAATTCCGACGCAATTGACGACGTGATCCGCACCAATGACCGCCCTGTTGACCGAATCGCGATTGCGAAGGTTGGCCTGGATAGCGACAATCTGGCCAACTCCACCCAAAGGCTGCAGGTGCACGGCAAGGTCAGGCCGGCGGACAGCCACACGAATGCGGTATCCGCGCTTGGCAAGCGCACGAACCACATAGCGGCCAACGAAGCCGGACCCGCCGAAGACCGTGACGAGCTTGGGTTGGTTAAGCGATGTCATCTATGCACTCCCTGACAGGATCATTGGGGCCGGTTATCTTTACATACGCGACCGGAATCGGTCGCAGTTCAACCAAGCTCATAGTCAATAACTGCCGCGAGGTGAAGGGCTCGTCGCCGCGCGGCGTTATTTATCGCGCATTTGGGCGCTTCAGGCGTCATGGCCTTTGATGACCAGGAGTTCGCCATCAGAGAATTTCTGGCGGATCGTCCGGGCCTTCTGATAGGTTTCGGAGTTGTAACAGGCTATCGCGGCCTCGTAGCTCGGAAACTCGATCACAACATTGCGTGACCGGGCCTGACCTTCGACCGGATCAAACTCTCCGCCACGCACCAGAAATGTCGCGCCAAACTCCTTGTAGGCTGGCGTCGCAGTTTCGACATAGGCTTTGTAAGCCTCAGGATCATGCACATCGATGCGACCAATCCAGTATCCCTTTGCCATTATCCGGTCCTCTCGCCGTTTCAGTTCTTATTCATTTCAGC